>JGI24712J26585_10000057_pt1 | contig 81546 bp, 70 predicted proteins | sample BioPla3DNA2_FD_26585 | JGI IMG/M metagenome (IMG submission 26585) | reverse complement strand
CCGCCGTTACTATTATCCTGCGGCGGAAGCGCGCGTCGCGGCGGGTGTATGCGGCGCCGGCAATGGCAAGGTTATTCGCCTCGGTGCCGCTGCCGGTGAATACAAGGCGATTTAAATCGGTAATGCCTATATTCTTAACTCCGAGTGAGTTAAGTATCTGTCGCCTTGCAAGCTGCACACAGTCGTTTGCTTTAATCCCTGCCGCATGAATTGACGACGGGTTTGCCCAAATGTCGTCCATAACTTCATTCATGCGCAGCTTTACGCCCGGCGACAATTCCGTCGTCGAGCTGTTGTCAAGATATATCATCAGTTATCGAATTGGCGCTTATTTTAATTTTATGTTCTGAATTATTCTGTCGATGTCCTCGAGATGCAGATCGAAATTCTCCTGCGCTGCGGTATAGGTGAAAATAAACATAGCTCCGAAATGATTGAAAATAACCATTTCGAATTTATACGGATCGCCGGTCACGGTAGCTGTAAAAACACGCTTTATCGCTGCGGTTGATCCGTCTATGACGGTGTTGTCTTCTTCCAAAAAGTCAGCGTCCGGGAAGGTCAAAAGTAAGTCATCTTTATATTTTTCCCAGAAGACGGGCGCTGTTTCGTTCGGATCTTCGAGATCGAAAGCAGTAAGCGAAACATTCGATCTGTCTTTCTCCGAGACATATGCCGTCGTCACGCCGGTTGAAATATCGGTGACCCAGTTTTGCGGCACATACATAATGTAATCGACGGCATCGCCGGAGGCAAGCTTCATTCCGTCCGGCATGTCGTCGGACTTTCCGCAGGAGAAAAGCGAAAGGCACAAAAGGGTAAGCGCCAGCAATGCTGCGGCGCTGCGAGTTAAATAATTCTTCATGTTTTTCGATATTTTACAGAAAGATTTGTTTTATTTGTTTTATTGGATGATATGTATCGAGCCGATAAAGGGAAGTTCCTTCGCCTTGCCTTGAGCTGCAGATATTATACCGAAGACGGCAAGCCCGACCAGAGCGACGCCGATAATCCAAAATACGACGCTGAACATCGTACCTATAATAAACATCCGACCGAATATTGCAAGCACAAGGTTGGACAGGATGGAGAATACGATTTCAAATATGAACAGAGTAAGCCCCTGTGAGGCGTGGAACCTTGCAAATGCGGAATCTTTTGCTGCAAAAAGCGGTATCAGAACCAGGAAACCGAGATATGACAAAATAGCCATCGCTTTGTTTGAGTAGATGTCGCCCGGATCCATTTTTGATGTCAAATCCGGGGTGTCAAATATCGCTTTTGCCTGTCCTTCAAAATCAACTTCCGGATTTTTACGGTTTTCTCCGCTGTTGTCAAAGGCAGCTCCGCAATTCGGGCAGAACTTGGAGTCATCTGCAATCTGTTTGCCGCAATACTTGCAGTTGCGCATGGTATAACCCTTTCCGGCTGAAACCATTTAAATTGTTTTGCTAACCTATATTATTTTACCACAATACGCCCGAAAAGTCAATAATTTATAAAGTGTTACGACTGATTTATATTTGCATAATATAGCTGAAATGAAATACAGCGAATAAAAGAGGCTTGACTTAAATAGATATGAAAAAGAAAAACCGCCGTTTGGCGGTTCCCTTTTCAGTTGTATAACGGATTAATTTTCTTCTTCGAACATATCTTTGCCGACGCCGCAATCCGGGCATACCCAGTCATCGGGAATATCCTCAAACTTGGTTCCCGGGGCTATGCCGTTGTCCGGATCGCCCTTCGCTTCGTCGTATACATATCCGCATATCTGGCATACATACTTCTTCATTTCTGTTGTCCTCCATGGTTTAATATATCTGAAACCGCCGTTTTGATGCGGCTTTCATTCTGTTCTGTAAGCTTTTGATACGATTGTTTTATACATATCTTCAAATATGGCGTCGCGGTCGAAGCTTTTGTTATATATGAATTTACCTTCTGCGGGGATAAACATCCCTTCGTCATCGACAGAAAGGGCGTCTCTGATTTCCGGGGAGACAAATCCCTTGCCGCGCAGAATAGCGACAGAGCTGATGTCCCATATGATATGAGTTGCCGGTCTGAAACTGCCCCTCGGGCAGTCATGATCGCGGCGCATAAGATATGACAGGTAATCACCTACCGGAATATTCTTGTCTTCAAGGTAATACGCCGTTTCGCCTACGGTCGTTGTCAGCACCGATGTGCCGCCGGCGGCGGGAAGCAATATTACCGGGCAGTCGCTTTCAAATACAACCTGAGCCGCCGCTCTGTCCTGGCGCAGATTGAAATCGTTTGCGCTCTGATAGCGGTCGGCGTCGTTTGCTCCGATAAGGACAATTACGAGATTTTTGCTTATCGACGGGTCGATGAGCAGAGCCGAGGCGGCGTCGGTAAAACAGCCGATAAACGCGGCGAACACATAATCGTCGGTTGAGTGAGCGGCTTCAATAATCGCGCGAGCTGCGGGTGAGTCGACGGGCGTGTTTTTGTCCTTTAGATATGCGTCGGCTCCGCGGTAAAGCGGGAGTTTTGAGCCGGGACAGGTTAGGTCCCGCACTCTGCGCATCTCTATATAGCTCTTTTCCATGCCCTGAGCCGGATTGTCGGCGTTGTTGTTGACAAAAGGCGCTGCTCCGAGACCCAGAAGCTCAATATTATCCGCGCACATAGCGTATGCTATCGCGAACTGGTCGTCTATTTCATTAGCCGCGTCGGTATCTAAAAAGAGTTTGCGCGGCTCCGGAGAAGTAAGACGGGAGAGGATTTTCTCGCAAATGTTTCGGTTCATTTTCATCACCTGTAAGAAGTAAAAAACGTCGAATAAGTCGGCAATATGTTTTATCGCGAAAAATCGGTTACCGATACAGGAACAAACGGCTTTGGATTAAATCACCCTACACTATTATTGTACATTATATTTATGAATTTTTCAATATTCAGGATATAAAAGACGGACAGACCCTGATTTAACGGTTATCGGATTAATTCAGATTCGTTATTAATTAATCTTGACAAAATTATTGTTTTATTATACAATGGTTTGGGACAAGTTCCATCTTAAAACAAATAAGAATATTGATATTTAAATGAGGTATCCCTTATGTCAATTGAAATATATCCGCTGACCCCCGACCTCGCCGACGATTATGCGCGGTTTTTTGATGTCACCCCGCACGATGTCGATCACGGCGAAATGAAATGCTACTGCGTTACCTGGCGGGACGATAAGTCATACAAAGATGCCGGTCACTGGTTTGAGACTCGGGAGGAACGCCGGGCAAAAGCCATCGAATATGTAAAAAACGGCAATATCCGAGGTTATCTTGCTTATGACGGAGATGAAATAATCGGATGGTGCAACAGCAATGAGAATTGTTCCCTCTGTCGGGATTACCTGCGCGGATATTATCCTATTGAACATGAACCGTCTTACGTGAAAATTAAGCCCATCTTTTGCTTTGTTGTAAAACCGGAATATCAGCGTACAGGCGTTGCGACGGCTCTTGTCTGTCGAGTATGCGAAGATGCCGCAAAGGATGGCTTTGATTTTGTCGAAGCATATGAAAACGAATGTTTTATCAGCGCATCAGAGGACTTCCGCGGGCCCATTAAAATGTATGAAAACTGCGGATTTGTCAAAACCGGCTCAAGCGACGGCAGAGCCGTTATGCGAAAGAGATTAAAAGAGTAAACCGGACGGCATATCTATACTATTGATTCCTTCGTGCCGTTATTCGGAGTCTTTGTTATCTTCCTGTCTTTCGATGTTTTCGTCGATTATTTCCACCGCCGAGAGGACGATATGCATGCAGGGGCGAGTTTCATAGTATTCGTCCGTCCTCAGGGATGCTTTGGGAGACGTGTCGGATTCAATTCCGCTGAGCAGCTCATGGCAGTCGAGGCTGCCGTGCAGCTCTTTAAACTGCGCTGCCAGCTTTTGTATCATAGCGTAAATATTGTCTTTATTTTCGGGGTTCGAGATATCATCGTAGCCGTAAAGCGCGCCGGTTACCGCAACCATTCCGGTTACGGCGCCGCAGGTCAGGCGAAGCCGGCCGATGCCGCCGCCGAATCCGGATGCGATACGCAGCGCCGCTTTCGGGGTGACGCCGATTTCGGCAAGCTCATCGGAATAAGCGCCTACAACCGACTGAGCGCAGTTATAGCCGGAGAGGAAGAGGTTTTTTGCGCGGTCAAGGTGTTTTTGTTTCAAGTCATCGTTCATTTTCAATACCTTCAATGTCGTTGAATTTCGGATTTGCCGAAAGGCTTACCCGTGATTTTATACCTGCTTTATTATATAACATATCCGAGCGTTTTTCAAGGAAAAGAACGGAAACTTTATACAAATACATAGAATTTGTCCGAGGAAGCGGAATCTTCCCCGGACATTTGTGTTTGTCGTTATTTTATTACAAGCGAGCCATTTTCGACGTCGACCGTTATCGTATCTCCCATGCTGTAATCGCGGCTCAGGATAGATTTTGCGATCATTGTCTCGACTTTGCTCTGGAGGTAACGCTTAAGCGGTCTGGCTCCGAAAACGGGGTCGTAGCCGTTTGATACTATGATATCCTTTGCCTCGTCGGTTATTACAAGCTTCAGCGATTTATCTTCGAGACGCTTTTCAAGTCCGGCTTCAAGTAGGTCGATAATCTGCTTTATGTCTTCCCTTGTCAGCGGCTTAAAGAAGATGATATCGTCGAGGCGATTCAGGAATTCCGGACGGAAATTCTGATGCAGCAGCTGGTCGATGGCGTTTTTAGCCGACTGGCGGATTTCGCCGTTCTCGTTGATGCCTTCAAGCAGATACTGCGAGCCTAAGTTGGAGGTCATGATGATTATCGTATTCTTGAAATCAACAGTCCTTCCCTGCGAGTCGGTGATTCTTCCGTCGTCCAGAACCTGAAGTAGCAGGTTAAAGACGTCGGGATGAGCTTTCTCAATCTCGTCGAACAGCACTACGCAGTATGGATGGCGGCGGACCGCTTCGGTGAGCTGACCGCCCTCGTCGTAGCCGACATAGCCGGGAGGAGCTCCTATCAGACGTGAAACGCTGAATTTCTCCATATATTCGGACATATCTATCCGAACCATGTTGCGTTCGTCGTCAAACAGCGCTTCGGCAAGAGCCTTTGCAAGCTCGGTTTTACCGACGCCGGTCGGCCCTAAGAACATGAAAGAGCCTATCGGGCGGTTGGGGTCGGAGATTCCGGCGCGGGACCTAAGTATCGCTTCCGATACAAGCTCAACCGCTTCGTTCTGACCTATAACTCTCTTATGGAGCTGGTTGGGAAGCTGGAGCAGTTTTGTTCGTTCCGATTCGACAAGTTTAGTTACCGGTATGCCCGTCCAGCGGGCGACGACTTCGGCTACCTCGTTGTCGGTTACGGTATCGCGGACCAGCTTGTTTTCCTGCTTTTCACCTCCCTTAAGCTGAGCTTCTTCGAGCTTTTTTTCAAGCTCGGGGATGGTCGAATAGCGGAGTTTCGCGGCTTTTTCATATTCATAGCTGCGCTGCGCGCTTTCCATATCCGCGTTTGCCTTTTCAAGCTGAGCTTTGAGTTCCTTTACTTCATCAATGCCGGACTTTTCTTTGTCCCATCTTGATTTAAGTTCGTCAAACTCTTCGCGCAATGATGCCAGCTCGTCTGTTATCTTCTCGCGCCGCTCGACGGAAAGGGTGTCGGTCTCCTTTTTAAGGGCAGTTTCTTCGATTTCAAGCTGCTGGATCTTTCGGCGGATGTCGTCGAGTTCTGACGGCATTGAGTCGATCTCGGTACGGACGGTCGCGCAAGCTTCGTCTATTAAATCAATCGCCTTATCCGGCAGGAAACGGTCGGTTATATAGCGGTCGGAAAGGGTCGCGGCTGAGACGATGGCGTTGTCATGAATCTGAACGCCGTGGAATATCTCGTAGCGTTCTTTAAGACCGCGGAGGATGGAGATAGTATCCTCAACCGTCGGCTGATCCACCATTACCGGTTGGAACCGCCGCTCGAGAGCGGCATCTTTCTCGATATACTTACGATATTCGTCAAGAGTGGTCGCGCCGATACAGTGCAGCTCGCCTCTGGCAAGCATCGGTTTCAACAGGTTGCCGGCGTCCATCGAACCTTCGGTTCTTCCGGCTCCGACGATGTTATGAAGCTCGTCTATGAAGAGCAGTATATCTCCGTCGCTTTTTTTGACTTCGTTTAAGACGGCTTTCAGCCTTTCCTCGAATTCGCCGCGGAATTTCGCGCCGGCGATAAGGGCGCCCATGTCAAGCGAGAATATCGTCTTTGATTTAAGACCTTCGGGAACGTCGCCGCGGACAATTCGCTGCGCTAGTCCTTCGACTATGGCGGTTTTGCCGACGCCCGGCTCGCCGATAAGTACCGGGTTGTTTTTGGTTTTGCGGCTTAATATCCGGATAACATTGCGGATTTCCGCATCGCGCCCGATGACCGGATCAAGCTTTCCCTCTCTCGCGCGCTCTACAAGATCGGAGCCGTATTTTTCCAGCGCTTCGTAAGTCTGTTCCGGATTGTCGGAGGTGACGCGGGCGGATTTGACTCCGGCGAGCTCCTGATTAAAACGAGATTTATCTATATTGAACCTACGGAAGATTCTGCTCAGCGCGTCGGTGGGATTGTCCAGCAACGCTTCGAATATATGCTCAACCGAGACATATTCGTCCTTCTGGTTATCCGCCAGTTTCTGGGCTGAGTTGAGTATCCGGTCGGTTTGCGGCGCTATATATATCTTATCCGGTTCGCGGCCGGAGCCGGTCACCGACGGGATTTTTCTGATTTCGCCGTCGATAGCGGCAAGCAGCTCGTCTGTATCTATCCCCATTTTTGTGAGAATATTCGGAACAAGTCCGCCGTCCGAGTCAATCAGCACATATGCGAGATGCTCCGGATTTATCTGCATATTATCGTTTTCCAAAGCCAACGATTGGGCGTTCTTTATCGCTTCTATTGATTTCTTAGTTAATTTTTCAACATCCATAATTCTTCCCTCCTTTTTCGATTATATCATACCTATGCCGCGTTCGAGGCAAAAAACATAGTCGTTTTCCAGTTCCCGTGCGGTTTCATAGCCTTGACTGAGATATTTCTTCATTATGGTATCAAGCATTCTTATGTATTCGCCGATTTCGGTGCCTATCTGCTCGTTTGTATAATCCGAGCCGCGGCGGAGATAGATTCCCCTGGTAAATTTACCACCGGAAGCGCTCCAGCTTATCTCGTGTCCTTCTCTTGGGGTGATATAAGCCGATTCAAGCCGCTGCCACAGACGGAAGAAACCGGTAACGGCGGAGAGCAACTCCGAAGATTGAGTTCTGTATATCACGCTCAGCTCGCCTACCTTATTTCTCACGGGGGAGCGATACATCTGCACTTCATATCTTATCGTCGGGCGGTATTTATATTCAAGCGAGCTTTTCAGCGACATTGTTAGCTGATTCGGAACGAAATACGGGGTGATGTCCGGCATTTCGCCGAATTCAGACCTCCTGTCTCCTAAAAGCGCCGAAGTGTCGCCGCTTATAAACGCTTCAAGCTGTTCGAATATCTTAGCTATTCGTTTTTCCGGCGTCATCAGCGACGCATAATCTGCAAGTATGCCGTCAACCAACGCCGAGCGGCTCACTCCGTTCTGACTTGCTATCCGGTCGATCTCCGCGACTACGCCGTCGCTGAGCATCAGTGAATACATACTTTTTTGCATTCCCGGCATGGGTTTAACCTCCTTTTTTTGACTATCTTTGACTTTGCTAATATATTATACCACAAGAGGGCAACTTTGTCAAGAGGTTTATATAAATTTCTCTACAAAGTTGCATTTGTTTTTTTGTGATGAAAAAACAGCTCCGGCTTGATGCCGGAGCCTTGAATATTCAGTTTTTATAACCTTCCGGATGCGTTGAATGCCACTTCCATGCGTGGGAAATTATATCTTCAATTCCGTAGCGGCGCTTCCATCCTAAAATTCTTTCGGCGTTTTCCGATGAAGCTACCAGGGTCGGCGGGTCGCCGGGACGGCGGTCGATGATATCGGTCGGTATCGGCGCGCCGGTTACCTTTCTTGCGGTTTCGACTATCTCTAAATTCGAATAGCCGCCGCCGGTGCCTAAGTTATAAACGCCGCATTCGCCGGTTTTCTGCATATGTTTCAGCGCAAGTTCATGCGCGTCGATAAGGTCGTAGACATGGATATAGTCGCGGACGCAGGTGCCGTCTTTTGTCGGGTAATCTCCCCCGAAAATCTTCATCCGCTCGCGCTTGCCCTGCGCGCACTGGAGGACTATCGGAATAAGATGGGTTTCCGGGCGGTGATCTTCTCCGATATGGCCGTTCGGATGAGCTCCTGCGACGTTGAAATATCGAAGGGCGATAAAGTTGAGACCGTATGCGTTGTTATACCACTTCAGCATCTTTTCGATGGCAAGTTTGGTCTCGCCGTAGGTGTTGATGGGAGCGTTCGGCGTTTCTTCGGTAATAAGACCGTCTTCAGGCTGACCGTAGGTAGCGGCGGTCGAGCTGAAAACGACGTTCTTTATATCGTGGCGGACGAGCGAATGAAAGAGATTCATCGACTCGCAAACATTGTTTTTATAATACTCATAGGGTTTCTGCATCGATTCGCCGACAAGCGAATAGGCGGCGAAATGGATAACGGCGTCCGGCTTATTTTCACCGAGTACCTTGTCCATAAACGCTTCGTCACCGACATTCCCCTTATAAAACTTTGCGTTTCCTACTGCGGCTTCATGGCCTTTGGAAAGGTTATCGACTACAATTACTTCATATCCCTTTTCGTTAAAAATTTCCGCGCAGTGCGAGCCGATGTAGCCGGCTCCGCCGGTTATCAGTATTTTCATTTTCCTGCCTCTTTATTTTAATTGTTGATATCTTCGAACCGTTCAAGCGCTTCCCTTAATTCCGCCGCCTTTTCTTCCGGAACGGTTGGGTTGCAATGAGCCCAGACGCCGGTTTCCGACGACGCCATGAACTGCTGGCGCTGGCTGTCGCGCATGGTCGGGTAAAACTCTATGTGCCAGTGGAAATAGCTGTCGACATCCCCGATGTCTTCCGTATTTACCGGAGCGTTGTGCATGCACATCATATACGGGAAACGGGGGACATTGGCGAAGAGATGATCGTATGCGCCGGTGATTTTTTTGATCATATCCGCAAGGTCATTGCGCTCCTTATCGGTAAAATCAGAGATAGTCTTCTTATGCGACTTGCAGGATACATAGGTACCGTATGCATAGTCGGCGAAAAACGGGACATAGGTGATGAATGAGTCGTTTTCTGCGACGATTCGCTCTCCGAAGCTCTTTTCCTCTTCATTTATGCGGCAGAACAGGCATCTTCCTTCCTTATCGTAAAACTCGCGGGCAGAGCTGAGTTCAAGCTCCATCTTCTTCGGAAGCTTGGAATAGCCGTAAATCTGACCGTGAGGATGCGGCATGGTAACTCCGACCATTTCGCCGCGGTTTTCAAAGATGAAAACATATTTGATTTCCGGATCCGCGACCAATGCATTGAACCGATCGCTCCAAAGGTCAACGATTCGCCTGATATGCGGCACGGAAAGGTCGCACAGTCTGCCGTTATGATCCGGCGAGAAAAGAATTACCTCGCATTTGCCGTAGCTCGGAGCAGCCTTATATATATCTGAAGCGGTTTCGCAAAATAACGGGGCATCAGGCGGGGGAGGATTCTGACTCAGCGCCGGAAAGTCATTATTATAATCGTAAACGTCATAATCTTCAGGTACCTTCTTGTCCTTTCCGGGACAGAAAGGACACCAGTCTTTCGGCATATTGGGGCGATTCTGACGGTGCGAAGCAATTATCACCCAATCCCGGATCATCGGATTCCATCTGAGTTCAGCCATAGAATTTTATCCCTTTCGAAAATGCGGTTTTTCGGTATTTATAATATTATACAAGAAACTAACTGCAAGTTCAATATCTGAAGGTAAATATTTCGTTTTTTTATTTTTGCCGGGCTGTTTACTCTTTGTTTTCTGCAGGAGGATTGCCGTTTGACAGCCGCCATTTTTTCGGAGATACTCCGGTTATTCGTTTAAACACCTTATTAAAATAGCTCTGATCGGTATATCCGACAAGCGAAGCGACATCCGATACCGTGAGTTCCGGGTCTGTCAGCAGCAACCGGCTTTTGTCGATACGATATTTTGTCAGATATTCGGAAAAACGCACGCCCATCTCGCTGCGGAATATCCTGCTGAGATAGGAAGAGGATATATAGATATGATCGGCGGTGTCTTTAAGCGTTATGGGGTGCATATAATTTGCCGCTATAAAAGCGGTCGCGCGGGATATTATACTTATATTCCTGACATCGGGACGATTGAAGGTAAGTTCCATGAAGCGGTTTAATATCGATGTGAGCGCGCGGCAGATGTCTTCGAGATTATCAAGTGAAATAAAGTGGTTTATAAATTTCGGGCAGAGGCTGTAAATCTCGCTTTCATCCGCTCCGGCGTCAAGCGAGGCTCTTGAGATCAAGACGGTAAGTTCTACCGCTCTTGCCTTTAATGTCATAAGGTTCTCTGAGCCGGTAAAAAAGATGAATCCGAGTATTTCATTCAGATATCTGCGGGCAGTTTCTGCGTTTCCCGTCGTTATGGCGGATATCAACAGTTTTTCCTTGTCGTAGGGATATGGTTTATAGCTTTCGACGCCAAGAAGCTGCCGCGACTTTATACTCGCTATATAATCCTTTACATCCTCTTCCGATCTGCCGGCAAGAGTGTGCTGTATCTTTGGGTTATTCAGGTTATTATCATCTTTTGTCATTTATCATTTCACCGCATCATTTTACATATCTTTGACATACATTATACCATAAAAGAATCTTTTATTCAAGACAAGTCTTATATTTAAAGAAGCTAAAACGGTTGACAAATCCGTTCGGCGGATATATAATATAATTGAATAATTTTTTCGGAGGACTTTCATGGAAATAAAGAAAAATGTAAATTATCGCGATGAATTCAATATCGGCGAAAGATGGCAGGTTTTTGAAGGGGACACTTGCGTCAGCGCAATGTCGGTTAACACAAAAGCCAGTCGTTATATGGGAAATTATATCACAACCGGTCTTGTCGGCGGTATCGGGACACCTGTTGAACATCGCAGGCGCGGTTATGTCCGCAAAATGTTCGATGAAATGATGGCGGAGATACCGGAGCGGCGCTGGGCGGTTTCAATGCTGCATCCGTTTTCATTCCCATATTATCGAAAATTCGGATATGAAAGGATTTCCGATCACCTGATCCTTGAATTTCCGATGCAGACGCTTGATTTTGTTCCGCGCTGCTCGGATTTTGTCCCGGTCAACACCGAAGAGCGGCAGATTGACTGCTGCCGGATATATGAAAAATTCGCCGAGGATAAGAACATTATGTTCCGCCGAACCGATAAAGAATCTTTTCCCATCGATCCGGGCAGCGGTAAAAAGTATTATATATATTATGACGGCGGTGAGCCGACGGCTTTTGCTCAGACTCAGATTGAAAACTATTACAGCATAAACCGGATGGTTTCGGTAAATCTTAATCTGTATGAATTCGGTTTTATATCGGTAAAAGGAATGTATGCTCTGCTCGGTTTTCTCAGAATGTATGAAGGGCAGCTTGAATCGGTAAAAATACACAACGCCGCGATGGCTCCTCAGATTGACATGGCGCTCAGGTACTACAACCATACCAAATATACCGTTTATCCCGATATCGCGGCGAGGGTTGCCGATTTTCCGCTTATGATGGACGCCAGGCGCTGGCCGGACGATTCGGGCAGCTTCACAATTCGATGTATAGACCCGTTGCTACCTTCTCTTGACGGTGTTTGGCAGGTCGAATATTCCGGCGGTAAGTGCGGAACCAGAAAGCTTGACGGAGACAAGGAGGCTGATATAACCTTACCCGTCACAGCGCTGACGCAGCTTGTATACGGCTATTACGAGTTCACACCGGAAAACATAATCTATCTGCCGGGCGCTGAGCTTCACAACCCGAAATCGGACCTTTTCCGCGCATTTCACAAGATGGATAACGGTTTATTCGAACATTTCTGAAAAAAATCGCGCCGGAGGGCAGTCGCTTCTCCGGCGCATTTGTTTTTTACATAATTTATTTTACTTCGACTAAGGTTCCCTTATTGTCGCAGGATTTAACCTCCGCTTCAACTATGCGAATGGTGTCGCGGGAGTCTGTCGGCGGGTTGACGGTATTAACGCCGTTATTTTTGATGAGATTCACAAGATACAGCACTTCTTTATAATAGGCGTTCTCGGTGTCTATTTCAGGGGTAAGATCCTTGCCGTCGTGGCTCTTTATCATGACGCCGCCGTTGCTGGAAGCCATGATGAAAGTGCCGCGCTCGAAACTGATGCGGAATTCCATCCAGAAATCGCGACCGTCCATCGTCCAGTCGTCCTGAGAGTTGATGACGATGTCTTCGTCATAAATATATGTGGTTGAGACCGCGTCATAGCCGGAATCATAGCCCCTTGACTTAAGCAGGTTGACGCCGCGGGAACAAACCGCCTTAGGCATACCGAAGAGCCAGTTTATCATATCAACGTCGTGGATATGCTGATCCTGTATGCAGCCGCCGCTCTTCGCTTTGTCCCAGTACCAGTTTTCCCAGCTTCCCGTCGGGACGGCGCCGCCGCGGAAGAAATAGCCGCAGAGCGGTTTGCCTAAATCTATATTCTTATAAGTCTTCTTTGCGGGATCGTCTGTCTTTGCGTCTTCAATGAGAGCCTTAAGCACCTCATATTCGCCCCAGAAACGAAGCACCTGACCAATCATCAGATATCTGCCGTTCTTTTCGGCAGCTGCAATCATCCTGTCGCAGTCTGCGGATGTCAGCGACATCGGCTTTTCGCACATTACGTTGATTCCGGCATCAAGGCACTTTATCGCCGCGTCGGCGTGGAGATATGTCGGTATCGCGATGACGACCAAGTCAAGCTTTTCATTTGCTATCATGTCGTCTATTGAGGTATAGTGATTGAAGGAATCGAAGTCGAACAGCGACTCTCCGACACCCTTTATATTAAGGGTGGACTCCATATTCGCGAATTTTGCGGGATCGATATCGCAGGCAGCTTTGAGCGATACATAGCCCTCGCGATTCATTCGAACGAGATTTTCAAGGTGACCGCGGCCCATGCCGCCGAGTCCGATAAGTCCGGCATTAATCATGATGTTTTTCCTTTTCTTTTTTATATTCAGATGTCTAATTTAGTCTGATTTTTTTCTTCTTCCCATTTATGGATAAACTTGTTGATGCGCTCAGACGGGTCAAGCAGTTTGGATATCGTGCTGTCGCGGTTAAGAGTATCGATTATATAAGCGACATATTTGGTCAAATCCACCTCGACATACCATTCGCGCTCTTTAAGCGCCGGATTGCGGTAGATAAGGTTCGTTGTGAATATCTTGTCTATTATCTTATTTTCATATGCTTTGTCGAAAGCCTCCAAACCTGAAGTAAAAAGACCGAACGAAACAAAAGCAAATACGCGGCGGGCGCCCATTTTCTTAAGGTGGGCGGCTATGGTAAGCACCGATTCACCGGACGAGATCATATCGTCGACGATGATGATATCGTGACCGTGAACATCCGAGCCTAAGAATTTATGCTCGACTATCGGGTTTTTTCCGTTCTTGATTACCGAATAATCGCGGCGCTTATAGAACATTCCGAGTTCAAGCTCAAGGATTGACGCAAGATACATACAGCGACCTATGCCGCCCTCGTCCGGGGAAATAACCATCAGGTTGTTTGAATCGAGGGAGATGTCCGGCACATTGTTCAAGAGAGCTTTAATCATCTGATATGTCGTGCGGACATCGTCAAAACCGGAAAGGGGAATGGCGTTTTGAACCCGAGCGTCATGAGCGTCGAAGGTGATGATATTGGATACGCCGATTTTTACCAGCTCCTGAAGCATCATCGCGCAGTCAAGCGACTCGCGAAGGGTACGGCGGTGCTGGCGTCCTTCGTACAGCATCGGCATAATAACCGTCACACGGCGCGCTTTGCCCATAATCGCGCCTATAATGCGTTTAAGATCCGCGAAGTGATCGTCCGGGCTCATAGGGATATCCTGCCCGTACATTTTGAATGTAACGCCCCAGTTAAAGAAATCGGCAAAGATGTAAATATCATGCCCGCGTACCGTGTTTCGCAGCACGCATTTCCCTTCACCGGTGCCGAAGCGGATCATTTCGGGTGTGATAAGATAGCTTTCGCTGCCTCTCCATTCGCGGAGATATGCGTCGACTTTTGCGATAAAGTCTTCGCTTCCGAGCATCCCTATTACCGAAAGCTCTCCTACCAGTTGATCGTTCATTGACTGTTACCTCCGAGTTATTTAATCGAATGGCGGGGTTGTATAAATAATTTTATTTGGTAATCGTAACTTTGTTGAGAACTTTTGAAGCGTCCGGATCGACGTCGCGTATATCAGTCAGCTTGCAGGCCATAAGCTGCATGGTTACGGCTGCGGTGAATACAGAGACGACATCGGGGGTGGCGGGAGCTTCGACATCAATATCCGGGAGCCTTAGGTTGTATTTTGAAAGCGCGAGGGTTTCTTCGTCGTCGGAAATGATAAGCACTTCAGAACCGACACCGTGAAGCTTTTCTATAATGGTTTTAGCGTCGCCGAGCACCGGTCCCTTGGCAGCAATAACTATTGACAAATCGTTTTCGTGAACCTGAGCGATAGGTCCGTGGTGGAAGTCGGAGATCGGATAGCCCTTCATGCGGACGCGGTTGGTTTCAAGAATCTTCAAAGCGCCTTCAAGAGCGATGGGGTAATTATATCCGCGGCCGAGTACAACAGCGTTGTCAAGGAAACGGTAGCGCTTCACCATCTCGAGAACTTTATCCGGCTGGTAATCGAGCAGCGTTCCGACGGCGGCAGGGACTTTATCAAGCGCGTCCAGCAACTCTTTGCAGTCAGCCCAATAAGCGGCGAAATAGCCGAGGAGGAGCAGCTGAGCGGTAAAGGTCTTTGTCGCGGCTATTGAAGTCTCTTTACCGACGCCGCAGTAAAGATGATGTTTGGCTTCCTTTGCAAGCGGAGAGTCGAGGTTATTTGTAACGGCGACGGTTATGGCTCCGCTTTCGTTGCCGCGTCTGACGATTTCCAGCGCGTCGGCGGCGGCGCCCGACTGAGAAACGCCTATTACGAGCGCGTTTTTGAATTTAAGTTTACCGTTGTAAGCAGTTACCACCGAGGGAGTCGCAAGAGCTGCCGGAACGCCTACATATACTCCCAAAAGATACTGGAAATAAATGCTGGCGTGATCGGATGTGCCGCGGGCGGAAATGTATACATTATCAACACCGTAAGCTTTGATGTCAGCTACCAACGCTTTAAGCGCCGCATCGTTTGTCGAACGAACTTGAGCTAACGTAACCGGCTGTTCGCGGATTTCCTTTTCAAGATTTTTCATCATAGTTGAATATCTCCTTTATTTATTTTTACTTAGTTCGTCAATAAGTTTATTATGCAGTCATATCAGCGCCAGGTATTTCAGCAGAAAGACGCCCAAGAAAAGCGTCAGAATACAGACAAGGGTTGACAGCAGCAAAATCTGCCCGGCAAGCTGGTAATCGCTTTCCATGTTTTTTGCCATGATATAACTTGATACGGCTGCGGGACCCGAAAACATGATGTATATGATTCCAAGCTCAACTCCTCTGTAACCGATCATAACCGCCGCAACGACTGCAACAGACACCAGCAGCACCGTTTTTATAAATGTCGCGACAATGGCAAGATGGAACCTTCCCTTCATTGAATCAAAGTTGAAATTCGCGCCTAACGCCATCAGCGCAAGCGGCATTGATGAATCGGAAAGATATTGCAGCGATTTGTTGGCAAAAGTCGGCAGAGGAATCTCGAAGATAAGAAAGACAAGCGCAAACAGCACCGAGATTATCAGGGGATTTGTGATTATATTTTTGCCGATGTTTTTTGCGATCTGCATTTTGGTCATCTTCTTATCTGCGGGGGCGAAAATGGACAGTATTGTAACTGCATAAAAATTATACAGAGTTATGGCAAACGGCATTACCATCGCTATCTGAACAACTCCCGCCTCGCCGAACATATTGTGAGCGAGCGTTGTGCCTAAAATCGCGAAGTTTGAGCGATAAGACCCTTGAATAAACGCTCCGCGCTTGTCGTTTTCCTTGATAAAAAGCGGGACGATAAGGCACAGTAGGGCAAATGCGGCGGTAACGCCGATACAGCAGAAAGCGACAAACTTTCCGTCGAAGCGGACGGAGCCGCGCGCGTTCGTCATATTAAGAAATAGCATTGACGGCAGCGCCACGCGGAAAACAAAGCGTTCGCTTTCTGCAAAAAAAGTGTCTTTGAGAAAACCGATTTTTTTCAGTATTCCGCCGAGGAGAACGATTACAAATATCGGGACGACCGTATTTACGGCGAAAATAAAGCTTTCTTTCATTTATACGTCCTCCTCGGCAATATTTTGTAATTAAGCGCGCTTTGAAGTTACGTTTTTCTCGTATTCCTTGACTTCTTTCAGTACGGCGGCTCCGACGGGAACGCCGGATTTTTCGCAGTACATATCCCATACCGCGCCGAACGGCATGCTCTTCATGGTTTCGAGTATTGTAAGACGAGAGGTATAGTCGCCTTCAAACTCAAGCTTCTTGAGCTCAGCTATCGGTTCAAGTTTTGCATAGAGCAAAGCTTTTTGCATGCTTCTTGTTCCTATCGTCCAGGCTGCGATGCGGTTTATCGAAGCGTCGAAGTAGTCAAGTCCTATATATACGCGATCTTCGAGATTATTGCGGACGATTTCGGAGGCGATGGCGCGGAGCTCGTCGTCGAAGATGACGACATGGTCGGAGTCCCAGCGAACCGGACGGGAGACATGGAGCATCATCTCCGGAAGGAACATCAGGACAGAGCTTATCTTATCGGAGATAAACTCGGTCGGATGGAAGTGACCTGAGTCAAGGGTAAGAAGCATATTATTTGCAACCGCATAGCCGAGATAGAACTCATGCGAGCCGATGGTGCAGCTTTCGGCGCCGATGCCGAAGAGCTTCGATTCGACCGATTCGACATCATAGCGTTTGTCTATCTCGACCGCCATGATTTTGTCGAGCGAGTCTTTGAGGCGGGCGCGGGCTGCATATCGATCGACCGGGATATCCTTGAATCCGTCGGGAATCCAGATGTTCTGGATGCACCTGTCGTTTAACTCTTTCCCGAAATATTCGCCGATTTTGCGGCAGGCGATGCAGTGCTCGATCCAGAAGTCGCGGACGCCCTTGTCGGCGTCGGAGAGGGTGAAGCCGGAAGCGGATTTCGGATGCGAGAAGCAGGTCGGGTTGAAGTCGATACCGTAACCGTGGAGCTTCGCCCAGTCGACCCAGGAAGCGAAATGCTTCGGCTCTATCTTGTTGCGCTCTACCTTTGTCGGGCTGTCGAGATAAATCGCATGAAGCGAAATTCTCTTCTTCTTTCCGGGAGTGAGGGAAGCCATTTTATTGAAGTCGGCCCGCAGTTCGTCTATTGAACGGGCACGTCCGGGATAATTACCGGTAGTCTGTATTCCGCCGGAAAGCTCGCCTTCGGGATTTTCAAATCCGCGGACGTCGTCCCCCTGCCAGCAGTGTATCGAAAGCGGAATCTGTTCGGTTTCGGCTATGGCTTTATCGGTATCGATTCCGAGCTCGGCGTATCTTTCCTTTGCAATTTCATATGCGGATTTTATGCTCATAGGATAAATCCTTTCTGAATCTGATGTTTATCGTATATCAAAGCAGCTTGAGGAAACGGGCGTAGCCCTCGTCCCAGATAGAAATGTCCTTCGGATGATATTCCTTGATTTCAAAGGAGTTGCGAATCATATGACGCGCTTCGGGTATATCTTTAAGTTCCCCGGCAGCTATAAGCTGTGAAACTAAGTTGCCGATGGCGGTGGCTTCGGTGGGACCTGCGTATACCGGTCGGTCGCAAGCGTCTGCGCAGAATTGGCAGAGATATGTCTCTTTGGTTCCACCGCCTACTATATTGATAAACGGCGCCTTATGTCCCATCAGCTCGTCTATGCAATTCACCGTCCAGCGGTAGCGCAGGGCGAGCGAATCAAAGATACAGCGGACAATTTCGCCTTCGTTTTCCGGAACATGCTGCCCTGTCTTTTTGCAGTATTCGCGAATGCGTTCGGGCATATCGCCGGGAGGACTGAATATGCCGTCGTCGGGATTGATAATTGACTGCAGCGGCTTTGAAGCAAGAGCGGCGTCGGAAAGCTCGTCGTGGGTAAATTCCTTGCCTTCCCGCGCCCATTGACGCTTGGATTCTTCTTTGAGCCACATGCCCATGATGTTTTTCAGGAATCTTGTCGTGCCGTTTATGCCGCCTTCGTTTGTGAAGTCGTATTTAAAGCTGTCGGCGGATATTATCGGCTGTTTCAGCTCGGTTCCCATCAGCGACCAGGTGCCGGAGGAGATATAAACGAAACTGTCTCCCTTTGCCGGAACGGCGATTACAGCGGATGCGGTATCATGAGCGGCAGCGTGAACGACTTTCGCATTGATATCACCGACGTCGCCCAATACCTGCTTCGAAAGCGGACCTACTTCGGTTGCCGGCTGCGCAAGCGGGGTGAATATGCTCCTCGGAATGCCGAATTTATCCAGCATGTCCCACGCATAATCCCGGGTTGAAGCGTCGAGTATGGCGCCGGTCGAAGCTATTGTATATTCGGTTTTCATCACGCCGGTAAGAAAATAGTTAAGCAGATCCGGCATGAACAACAGCTTGTCCGCGATACGGAAACGGTCGGGGCTGTCCCTCATTTCGCAGAGAATCTGGAACAGCGTGTTAAGGTTCATAAACTGGATGCCGGTTATGCCGTAGATGTCTTCTTTCGGCACGATATTAAAAGCGTAGGGCTGAATGCCGTCCGTCCGGATGTCCCGGTAGTGAGTCGGATTCGCCAGCAGCTTTCCGTTTTTATCGAGCAAGCCGTAATCAACTCCCCAGGTGTCTATGGCTATCGTGCCTATGTCCCTGTCGTCAGAAACGGCGCATTTGTTTATCGATGCCTTAATCTCGTGGAATATCCGCAGAACGTCCCAGCTGAAGGTTCCGGCTACGTTTACCGGTTCATTCTTAAAACGATGATTTTCTTCAAGCGTAAGCCGCTCTCCGTCGAAACGACCGATAATGCCGCGGCCGCTCGACGCTCCGAGGTCTATTGCGAGCATTTTATAACTTGACAAAACAAACACCTCCGATATAGTTTATCTGAGTTTATGTCAGCCTGCGGCTTTTTGAAGAACCGCCTTTATCGCGTCACAGGCTGCTTTGAAAGCGGATTCGCGGGAGGGATACTGGTCGTTTATCAGCTTACCGCCCTTTCCTTCAAGCTCGGCAAGTCCCTCAAAGACCTGAAGATGCGGCTCGACGGTTAGAATATAGTGCTTGTCGTATTTATTGATATCTCTGAAGGTCTCGACAAAGCGGCCGACGCCGTGGCCTGCGCGAGCCATGCGCTTTGACGCGGTCGCGTCTTTGATATGGAAATAATAGATATAATCCTTTAAAATATTGAAAGCGTAGGGATAAGGCTGGCAGTCGACGCAGACGAAGTTAGCGTGGTCAAAAATGAGTTTAATCTTTGTATCAAACTGCTTCTGGATATCAAGGCAGCGTTCCGGAGTGTCGCCGTAAATTCCGCGCTCGTTTTCATGGCAGAGGACGACATTTTCGCCTTCGGTCAACTTTAGCATCTCTCCGAGACGGTACATTACTTCAGACCGCGCTTCTTCCGCAGTCTTACCTTCGTGATAGAAGCTGAACATCCGAATTCTGTCGCAGTCAAAGATGTGCGCAAGCTCGATTATATGCTTTTCTTTTTCGAGGTGCTGAGCAAAATCGTCTTTCAGATCTATCTTTCCGAGCGGAGAGCCGACGGAAGAAACCCGGATGCCGTTTGCGCTGAGCTTCTTTCTGAGCTCGACCGCCTCATCGCAGGAAACCGAGTCGATATTGCGGCCGTTAACGCCGCGGATCTCCATGCAGTATATTTCGTTTTCCAAAAGCCCCTTTATCTGCTCATCGAAATTCTGTGAATATTCGTCCGCAAACGCGGCCAGTTCAAAAGTTGCCATTTTTTGTCTCCTATCTGAAATCGTATCTTTCGGTAAGGTTATCGTAGCTTATTTTTAAAGACTCAAAGGGGTCGCGGCCGTAGGTATCGTCCTGCTCGACGAGATGCCACTCAATTCCGTATTTCTTGCACATATCGATGACGGGGTCGAAATTGATATTGCCTTCAAGCACCTCGGTCATGACGGCTTCGCCGCCGCGGATTGCGATATCCTTCAGGTGGGTGCAATATATGCGGTCATGATATCTGCGGATGAAATCGGCGCAGTCAATGCCGCTGTAAGCCGCCCAGAATATATCCAAAGTCAGCTTGAAGCCTTCCGGATCGGTGTTGTCAAGCATCCGCTCTATCGCGTATCTGCCGTCGATTTTTGTGAATTCGTTGCGGTGGTTGTGATAGAGGAAGACCTTGCCTGCCGCCTTGATCTTTTCGACAGCCGGCGCCATGTCGGACGTGAAGCGATCGATTCCGTCGGCGTCAAAGGCATATCCGCCGCCCATCCCGCCGACGCCTATTCCTTTGCAGGAAAACAGATCATGGTCGGCGATGACTTTGTCTGTGTCGTCTCTTATGCGTTTTGGGTCGGTATGGGTAAGCACTACCCCGAGGGCGTTTCTTTCCGCCTCGTCTTTGATGCACTGAGCCGAAACGTCGCCCGCGCCGGATACCTGAATATACTTGTATCCGATTCCGGCGATTCTTTTAAGCGTCGCCGCGAAAGCCGTTTCGTCTCTCATGAAATCACGCACGGTATAAAGCTGCGCTCCAAGATAAATAGCCATTTTCTTATCTCCTAAATAATTTTGACTGAATTTATTTAAGCTCAACTACGGTGACTCCGCTGTCCCCCTCGCCGTATACTCCGGGGCGGAAGGATTTTACCCTCGAATCGCTTTTCAGGTATTGCCAGATCGCCTTTTTTAAAGCGCCGGTTCCCTTGCCGTGGATCAGAGTTACGCTGCCTACGGACGCGATGCGGGCTTCGTCGAGATATTTATCCGCCGCCGACCAGCCCTCTTCTCCGGTCATGCCCCTGAGATCAAGCTCCATTTTGAAATCCCGAACTACACTTAATTTATAGTCGGAAACTGCTTTTTTCTTCTTTTTCTTTGAAGTATCGATCCACCCGTATTCCTCGGCGTCAGAGGCGAGCATAAGATTTTTTTCGCTTGTTTTGGTATTTATTATTCCGGCGCGTACCGAAACGATACCGTCTTCTCCCGGCTCTTCGGTGACTACGCCTTTTGTGCCGATGTTGATTAATATAACCTCGTCGCCCTTTTTGAGCGGACGCGAAAGGACATAGTCATCCGCCGTCCTTTCCCTTGCGGGATTGACAATGTCCTCCGTCTCTCGAAGAGCAGAGCGGATGGCTCTCCTGCCTTCTTCAAGCTCGGCGGCGAAGCGTTCCGATTCCTTTTCGCGTTTCAGCCGCTCAAGCTCTCCGAGTACCATATCGGAGGTGCGCTGCGCCGATGAAAGTATCTTATGCGCCTGGCGCCGGCTGCGCTCAAGTTCTTTTTCGTAGCTTTCTTCTTTTTCCCGGATACGCTTTTCCGATTCGGCTTTGAATTTTTCGTATTCTCTGCGCGCTGAAGCGGCGGCTTCCCGCTGTCTTTCCATCTCGATCCTTGAGGCTTCGAGTTTTTCGATTACATATTCGAAGCGCTTGGAATCGGAGGAAATCAGTGATTTCGCACGTTCTATAATACTTGTATGTATACCCAGCTTCTCTGCGATCGCAAAGGCGTTTGACTTGCCGGGGGTGCCTATTATAAGCTTATATGTCGGTTTAAGTGTTTCAACGTCGAATTCGCAGCTTGCGTTAGTCACTCCTTCGGTTTCGAGAGCGTAGGCTTTCAGTTCGGCGTAATGAGTGGTCGCGGCGCACATTGAACGACGTTCTCTTACGTCGACAAGTATCGCCTCAGCCAGGGCTGCTCCTTCGATCGGGTCGGTTCCCGCGCCGAGTTCGTCGAAAAGAGCGAGGGTACGCTCATTGCACTTGCCGAGGATATCGATGATATTCACCATATGCCCGGAGAACGTCGATAGCGACTGCTCGATAGACTGCTCGTCGCCGATATCGGCTAAAATGTCGTCGAAAACGCAGACGACCGAGGCGTCGGATGCCGGAATATGAAGTCCCGACTGCGCCATAAGCTCAAAAAGTCCGATTGTTTTAAGAGCTACTGTTTTTCCGCCGGTGTTTGGTCCGGTTATGACTAAGGTATCATAGCCGTCGCCGATGGTGATATTTACCGGTACTACTTTATTTTTGTCTATAAGCGGGTGGCGGGCGGAGTAAAGCTCGATGCGGCGCTCTTCGGTAACATTTGGCGCGTCCGCCGCAAGGCGGTAGGAAAATTCGGCCTTGGCAAAGATAAAGGCGATCTGAGTGATGTTATAATAATTCAGGTTGATCTGACTCTCATTTTCGGCGCATTCCGCGCTCAATTCCGCTAAAATTCGCTCTATTTCGTGCTTTTCGCGGCTTTCCAGCTCTTTGAGTTCGTTGTTAGCGTCAACAACGCCCATCGGTTCGATGAATACCGTCGCGCCGGAGGCGGAGGTGTCGTGGATCAGACCTTTTATCTCGTTTTTGTATTCGGAGCGCACCGGGATGACGTATCTGCCGTTGCGCAGGGTGACGATATTTTCCTGAAGGTATTTTGAATAAGCGCCGCCGGTGTATCTTTGCAAGTTCTCTTTTACCTTGCCCGCGGCATTTCTCATCTTTCGGCGGATATCGGACAGTTCGGGAGAGGCGTCGTCGGATATCATGTCTTCCGCGACGATTACCCGGTTTATATGGTCTTCAAGAAATCTTAACGGAATAAGACGGGCGAACAGCTCGTCGAGCGTTGTTTCAAATTCGCTGCCGTCGGTTAAATAATTTTTCAGCCGCCGCGTTATACTCAAAAGAGACGCGATATCAAGCAGTTCGCGGGTGTTGAGGGCGCTGTCTTTAACCGCTCTTGAAAGCGAATCGGTGACGTCTCTTACACCGGAAAGCGGCGGAGTTCCTTTGATCGCCGAAAGTTTCTTCGCATCGCTTGTCTGCTCAAGCATGTATCTGATGCGGACCGCATCGGTTGAAGGGCGAAGCTGACGTATCAGATTCCTCGCGCCCTCGGTCTGCGCGCAGTCGGCAAGCATCTCAAGCACGAGATTGAATTCAAGCGATATTATGGCTTTATCGAAAGCTGCCATTTATATATTCATCCTGTTTTTAATTATAAGTTTATTACGCTATAAAGCGCAGTTTTTGTAAAATTCCAGCGTTTTGAAGCTCCGGTCGACATGATAAAGAGAGTAGCTTTCGCAAACTGTCGAAAACTGCGGGAACAAAGCTTCGTCGATGCGGAAGGAAAATACTTTTTTTCCGTCAATCGAAGTAATAAATCTCATCGCTTCCAAAACGGCGGGTGATACGGCTTTTATCGGTTTTGAGCGTCCGTCTTCGAAATAAAGCTGATTCAGTTCAAGGGTTGAATAGCAGTCGGGACAGATTACCGAGCCGTTTTCCATATCGAAATACGCGACTTTGTTGATATCTGCCGCACCGCAGCCGTCGCATGCGGCAAGCTGCGGCTGAAAACCGGCTTCGCACATAAGCCTAAGCTCAAAAGCCCCTTTTATCAGTCGGTGATCCTTATCGGTATTTGAAAGGCACCAGAGCGCGTTTAAAATAAGCGACATTGTTCCCGTTTCGCGAACTTCCTCCGGCGACACTTCGCAGGTAAGGTCGCAGAGATACTGCATCAGCGCGGATTTTACAAGGTCGGTCCGGATATTGGAAAAAGAATCAAGTATCGAAGCTTCCTTCAGAGTCAGAAAATCGCCTTTCTGCTCAATCAGCATCTCGCTGTAAACTCCCAGCTGAGCGGCGCCGAAAATAGTGTTCTTCCAGGCCCTCGCGCCGTATGCGTAAACGGAGATTTTGCCGCGATTGTCGGACATTACGGTCAGGTATTTATCTGCGTCTTTTACTGGAGTTTCCCGCAATATAAGCCCGAAGCAGGGAAAAGACTTTTTTGCCGACATGGCGCTTAAAATTCGTCTTTATCGTTGTATCCGAAATTTCTTAGGGTCGAGATGTCGTCGCGCCAGCGGGTTTTGACCTTGACCCAGAGATTCAGATATATCTGACAGCCGAAGAAATTCTCCAAATCCTCGCGGGCGTAACTGCCTACTCTTTTAAGCATCTCGCCGTTTTTTCCGATTATGATAGCTTTATGCGATTCTCTTTCGCAGTATATTTCAGCCGCGATTCGGATTATAGACGGAGATTCTTCGAATTTCTCGATTACGACGGCGATTCCGTGAGGTATCTCTTCATTCAGGAGGCGCAGCAGTTTTTCGCGGATAACCTCCGCCACAATCTGCCTTTCCGGCTGATCGGTCATCTCGTCTTCCGGGAAGTGCCACGGTTCCGGCTTCATAAAGGCGCGGCATTCTTTTAAAATTATATCGACGCCGAGATTGTTTTTCGCCGAAATCGGAACAACCGATTTAAAATCGTATTTCGGCGCGTAATCGGTTATCGTCTGTCCTATCGCAGCGGCGGTTGATTTATCAGTTTTATTTATCGCAAGAATCGCGGGGGTGTTGTTGCTCTTAAGTCTCTCAATTATACCCAGCTCTATATCACCCGGCTTTCCGCCCGGTTCTACAACAAGAATCGCGGCGTCGGTGTCGCCTATCGCGGAGCGGACGGATTTTACCATATAATTCCCGAGTTTTGTTTTCGGCTTGTGCATTCCCGGCGTATCAAGGAAAACGAACTGATCGCAGCCCAGGGTCAAAATACCGGTAATGCGATTGCGGGTCGTTTGAGGCTTTTTAGAAACTATGGCTACCTTCTCACCGAGCAGGGTGTTAAGCAGCGTTGATTTGCCGACGTTCGGACGTCCGACAATGGCGATAAAGCCGGTCCTCATATCCTCCGGCTTTATCGATGATTCGTTTAAAGTTATTATATCCGTATCTATTTCACCGGCGTATCCGCCGTCATTTATATCAATTATATCAATATCGGACATTTCGGCTATATAAGTCCTCCCAAGAAATCTCGCCCTGACCACTGTCTCGTTTCATACTTTTACTGTCGCTATAATTATAACATATAAATGCTATTTTTTCAAGATGTTTTAACAAACGTTTAAAGTCACCCGGAAAGGAACTGATTTTTCGTTTTATCTCGGTATACCCATTGAAATCAGGATTTTCTCCTGACGATCGAACATTTCCTTTTCCTCTTCTTCGATCATATGATCATAACCTAAAAGATGCAGGGTGGAATGAACCGTTAAAAAGGCAAGCTCGCGGTCGAGCGAATGGCCGTATTCCTTCGCCTGAATATCGGCGCGCTCCATTGAGATTACTATGTCACCGAGCTCCTCTCCGATATCATCTCCATCGTTTAAGGGGAAGCTCAAAACATCTGTCGGGCTGTCGATGCCGCGGTGGGCTGCGTTAAGCTCTTTTATCTGCTCGTCGTCGACAACTGTAATCGAAACTTCGGCGCGCCCCTGCCAGTCTTCGCTTTTAAGAGTCGCCTTTACCGCCCTCTTTATCAACGCCCTCTGCGCCGGGGTGAGTATCAGCTTCTTCTGTGTGTTTCTTAAATATATGTCGTGGGGGTCTTTTGCCATATCGTCCGCTCCTGCCGCTTACGGTATTTAAGCCGGCTTTCTTTTCTTTTTCGTATCTGTCGTACGCTAAAATGATCTTTTGTACCAGCCGGTGACGGACAACGTCCCTGTCATCAAAATAGTGTATCGATATCCCGTTAATTCCGTTCAATACCCCGACCGCTTCGACAAGACCGCTGCTTGTGCCGTCCGGCAGGTCAGTCTGGGTTATATCGCCGGTAACGACCGCTTTTGAATTATATCCGAGCCGGGTAAGAAACATTTTCATCTGCTCCGGCGTTGTATTCTGAGCTTCGTCAAGTATAATGAAACTGTCGTTCAAGGTGCGCCCGCGCATATAGGCAAGCGGGGCTATTTCAATAACGCCTCGTTCGACGCTCTTCTGATAGTTCTCGGTTCCCATCAGCTCATAAAGCGCGTCGTAAAGCGGCCGCAGATAAGGTTCTATCTTCGTCTGAAGGTCTCCCGGAAGAAATCCGAGTTTCTCTCCCGCTTCGACGGCGGGACGGGTAAGGATAATCCGCTGAACTTCCTTGTTGCGAAGCGCTGTTACCGCCATTGCGACGGCAAGAAAGGTCTTGCCGGTTCCGGCCGGTCCGACTCCGAGCACAATGGTATTCTGACGTATGGCGTCGATATATTTTTTCTGCCCGATGGTTTTCGCTCTGATAGGCTTCCCCCGATCGGTTATGCAGATACAGTCCTCGTCAAAAGAGCCGAGTTCGTTTTCTCTGCCGTCGCTTACTATCTGCGAGACATAAGACACCGACTGTTCGGTGATATCGCCGGTAAGGTTAAGCATCTTTTTGAGATAGGTTATCGTTTTAGCCGCCTTAGCCGTGGAGTCGCTGTCTTCTCCCTGAATTACGATCGCGCAGCCGTCGGTAAAGTCACGCTGAACTGCGGTCACATTGAATATTTCCTCAACTATTTTAATATTTGCATCATAAGCTCCGAACAGCGACGATATCTGCGCCTGACTGTCCGCGCGGACGCTTTTTTCTGTCATATGCCGGGTATTTACCTCACTGATTTTTTTATTTTTTCTTCCAACAAGTATATTATACCATATTATCTCGGAAAAATCCCGCAAGATATGTTAATTATACATTCATTCAGCAAAAGTTGCCGATTATTCTTTTCTTTCTTCTCGACAAATCAATAAATATGAGTTATAATATTATCATATACGTAATTAATCGGAGAAAATATAAAATGCAGAAAAGTTTTATGAGAAAATACGCAGCTTTTCTTGCCCTGCTGCTGATATCTGTGATGGCAATATCCTGTGACGCAAGCGTCCAGATGCTCACTCCTTCGGTAACCGCGCCGAATCTTTACGGAGAAACTCAGCCTCCGGCGGAAATTGAGACAGCGGAAGGTGAAGTTCCCGGCGACGCCGACGGCGGAGCAGCTGCTGCGCAACCGGAAAAACAGCTTCCGCCCGATACCAAGGTTTCTTTTCTTGCCTGCGGCGATAATATTATTCATTCAAACGTCTACGAGGACGCGCTTACCCGCGGCGGCGGCACTGAATATCAGTTTATCCATATGTATGACGATGTCGCCGACCTGATCTCCGGCGTTGATCTGGCATATGTAAATCAGGAAGGTCCGATGGGCGGCGAAAAATATGGATATTCCGGATATCCGACTTTCAACGGTCCGCAGGAAATGGGGGACGCGCTGGTCGATTTAGGCTTCAACATTGTAAACATCGCTAACAACCATATGCTCGACAAGTGGGAGAGCGGTTTTCTTGACACCGTCGCCTACTGGAAAACCAAAGACGTGACGCTGATCGGAGCATATCTTGACAAAGAAGACTACGACGATATCCGCGTAGTCGAGAAAAACGGGATAAAGATCGCTTTGCTCTCCTACACCTACGGCACCAACGGAATGGTATTAAGCAAAGGCAGCTCAACGGTAATCCCGCTTATAGTCGAAGAAGATATCCGCCGTCAATGCGGGATAGCGCGGGATAAAGCCGACTTTGTAATCTGTTCAATTCACTGGGGCAACGAAGACTGGTTTAAACCTTCTGCTCATCAGCTTGATTTTAAAGATATAATGGTTGAATGCGGCGTTGACGTTATCGTCGGAACTCATCCTCACGTGCTTCAGCCCATTGTCTGGGAAGAAAATTCCGAGGGACATAAAACGCTTGTCATTTACTCACTGGGAAATTTTATTTCAACGATGCTTTACGCAAGAAATATGGTCGGAGGAATTATAACTTTTGATATAGTCCGCAAGGACGGCGTTATAACCGTGGAAAATCCCCTGCTTCATCCTATTGTTTGTTATTACAACCGTTCAAGGCGCGGACTTCAGGTTTATAAAATGGAAAACTTCCCTGCCGAACTTGCCGCTTCTCACGGTTCTCAAAAATACGGAGCATTCGATATAAACACCCTTAAACGCTTTGTAACCGATACGATTGACAGCGCTTTCCTGCCCGATTATCTCAAATCTTGAATAACAAAAACAGGCTTTTAGGAGCCTGTTTTTATATGAAAGCTTTCGTGAAGCTTAACTACCTGCCGCACAATCGACTGTATATAAGCGTTTATCTCGGCTGAGCCGGTGTCCATATCGGTGAGAATTACAAGCAAATACGGATGCTCGTCGTATATGATGGCAGCGTCATGGTAATTACCCTTATCCCAGCCGTATTTATGCGCGCAGGGAGTCGGGGCAACGACATCCGCTATCATCACCGACTGACCGGAAGTGATCATGCAGTCATACATGAACTCCGAGTAGGTTCTGCCGGCTTGAATGAAGTCATAGACTGCCCGCAGCACCTTGCCTCCGTCCCTTGCCGAAATCGATGCGAGAGATAACGACATCGGTCCGCATTCGAGGCGTCTTACCAGCGCCCGATGCATATCCGTGCCGTAAGCTTCTTTGAGTTGGTAATAGGCGACATTGTCGCTGAATCTTAGCAGGTATTCAAAAAGCTGTTTGTGAGTATAAACCGTCCCTTCCCCTCTCTCAATTATCTTTCCGGAACCCGACTGATATGATTCCCTTTCAAGATATGCGAATTCCTTGTAAAAATCATACGGGTAGTCGGTCCCCTTATACAGCGGAGGGGCAAGCACTATTGTTTCGCCGTTTTCGTCTTTCTTGGTTCTGAGCGGCGGCGGCGTTTCCGGCTTTGATTCTTCGTATCTCAGAGCCGCTGCCAGCATCTTCTCATATTCTTCCGGATTCTCCTCGGCATAATCGGAAGCAGCTTCAAAAACCGCGAGGGCGAAAGGGAGTTTTACGAGAGAGGCGGTATGCCACGAGGCATCGGCATCGAAGCTGAAATGATGACCGTTTGTAAGATCTTCGTAATAGAGCGAAATGCGGTAATAAACCTTTTTAATTACCTTTTGGGGATTTCCCTCTTCATCGAGCAGCGGCTCGCCGTATTCATCCGTTTCCGGTATCTCCGGCACTTCCTCTATCTCATAATACGGAGTTTCGCGCAGCAGTGTATTGAGTTCGTTGACGATCTCATATTGAGCGTTGATATCATACACCGAGACTTCCTCATAAAGCTCTTTCAACTTTTCAAGGTTGTCCTGCGCGAGTCTTAGCTGCGCGCACAGCTCTTCGATCCTCGCTTCCTTTTCTTTTATTTGTCGGGCAAGCTCACGGTTTCTTTCGGAAAGCGCACCGAGCTGTTCTTCAAGGCTCTGTATTGTCTCCGACTTTTTGGCGGATTCATCCGTCAGTCGGGAAATGTTTGACTGCAACGCTGCCTGTTCTTCCTTGAGGCGGCTTATCTCGTCTTCAAGTCTTGCGATTTCGCTTCCGCTTGATTCAAGCTTTGAGTTAAGCGAATCGACGACTTCGTCCGACCTTCCCCGGTAGCTTTCAAACGATTCCGCATCTTTTATATAAAGTCGACCGTAATAAGCCGCGACTCCTATTGCCGCGACGCACAAAAGCATTAAAAGGATCAATACAACCGACTTGAGTTTGTTATTTTTCAAAGCCTTATTATTCTTTCGGGCGGAGAACTTCGGTTCCCGCTTTTTTGTTTTTTACTATTATTTTAGTTTATTTAACTTCTCTGCCGTTTATCCAGACTTTTTCCACCTTTGAGCTTACCTCAAGCGGATCTCCGGATATCAGGGAGAAGTCGGCGTCCTTGCCGGGCTTGAGTGAACCTACGCGGTCGTCTATTTCAAGTATCTTTGCCGGATTTATGGTTATCGCAGCCAGCGCCGAATAGGGCTTCAGCCCCTGTTTTCTTGCAAGACCGGCGCAGATTGGCAGGTAGTTAAGGGGGGTAACGGGGTGGTCGACGGTAATGCCTATCAACACACCGGCTGCATCGAGAATGCAGGCGTTTTCAAAGGTGGAGTTTTTTAGTTCAGGTTTGGAACGGTCGCTTAAATTCGGACCGACAAAAGCCCTTACGCCTTCGGCTGCCAGGGCGTCGGCTATAAGGTGACCTTCGGTACAGTGGACGATTACATATCTGAGTCCGAATTCACGGCTTATCCTTATCGCAGTGAAAATATCGTCGGCGCGGTGAGCGTGAATGTGGGCGGTAAGCTCTCCCTTTACAACCGGAGTTAAAGCTTCGCATTTGAAATCAAATTCCGGCGCTTCTTTTTCAGAATATTTCTTTGCTTTTATAAGCGCTTCGCGGATCAGCGCCGCGGTAGCCATTCTTGTTTCGGGGGTACGGCTTTTGCCGTGATATACCCGTTTCGGATTTTCACCCATCGCAAATTTCATGGATACCGGCGCCTTTACGATCATATCGTCGACGCGACGTCCGTATGTTTTAACGGCGGCAAACTGACCGCCTATCGGGTTTGCGGAGCCGGGACCGGCAGCCACGCAGGTTACTCCGGCATTATAAGCCTCCTCAAAACAGCGATCCATCGGATTTATCGAGTCAATGCCGCGCAAGAACGGAGTTATCGGATCGGTCATTTCATTGACGTCGGAACCTTCGAAAACAAGACCGTCTTCTATGACGCCGATATGAGAGTGTCCGTCGATAAAGCCCGGATAAAGTCCGGCGCCGTTGCCGTCAACGACTTCTCCGCCGCCTGTGTAATCTCCCTCGCCCAGCGCGGTTATCTTACCATTTTCGAAGCTGAGCCAGCCGCGGTTGATTATGCTTTCCTCGCCTTCCATGGCGTATATCTTAACATTTGTAATCGTCATATCTTGCTGCTCCTACGGTTATTATTTAAAAATCCGAGTTTTTCAGATATATCAAAAACAAGATACTGTATGATGTCGCCGCGGAATCATACAGTATGATATTCAGTTGCTGATATCAGCTTATTTCGGGAGTCTCTGTCTTTATTCAAGTTTGATATTCCTGCATCTTATAAAAATTATTGCGCTCGTTAAAAAAACAGAGAAATATAAAATACCGGGCTTTACTTTATAAGCTCGTTATAAAAGATAATCTCGTCCGGCATACGAAGCCCGAGTTTTTCTCTGGCTACATTCTTTATATATTCGTCGTCATAAGGGCGGGCAAGCTGATCCGACAGCTCTTCGACATCGTCCTCATAAACCTTTACCTGAGCTTCAAGCTCGGCTATTTCATCGACAAGGTCGTTTGACTTAAACTGAAGATTGACTATCATACCAAGGCAAAAACAGATAAAAGCCAGCGCAGCGGTTCGCACAAAGACGTTCTGCCAGGCCGGACTGGAAGTGTTTTCATTTTTTGCCTTTTTTTGAAGCTTATCAGCCATACAAAATACCTCTCAGCCGATAACCTCATACATTGACGAAGCATTCGCTTTAAGGGCATGCTCCCTCACATCAACCACCTTCACCTTTAAAGAACGCGAACCAAAACGGATTTCGATTATGTCGCCCTCTTTTACGTCATAAGAAGCTTTTGCGGGGCGGCCGTTAACGGTGACATGGTCGTTGTCGCAGGCGTCGTTCGCGACGGTGCGGCGTTTTATTATTCTCGATACCTTTAAGTACTTATCTAATCGCATCTGAAAAACTCATATCGCTCCGCCGCCAAGAAACGGTTTGCCCGCGCTGAGCGGCGGAGACGATATTTCGTCTTGCGCAGGAAAATTACTTGTTAACGCTTTCCTTAAGGTTCTTGCCGGCGGAAAAGGAAACGCGCTTAGAAGCGGGAATTTCGATGTTCTCGCCTGACTGAGGGTTACGGCCGATGCGGGCGGCACGCTCTTTGACTTCGAATGCTCCGAAGCCGGTAATCTGAACCTTTTCACCGTTAGCAAGTGCTGCGGCGATGGCGGCGATGGTTTCGTTGACGGCAGCTTCCGAGTCCTTCTTTTTAAGACCGGTCTTCGCAGCTACAGTTTCAACGATATTGGATTTGGTAATCATGATGGGTTTCACCTTTCATATATTGAAAATAATATAAAATTAACGAGCCCTGCGGCTTGCTTTATAATAGTATATCATTTTTTGCGCCGTTTGGCAATAGGTTTCTTAGATTTTCTTGCAAAAAAACGAGATTTTTTCGCTTTTTTTCGCTTTTTTTCAGGAAAAATTACTTCAAAAGCGGTTATTCCGGCTTTTTCGAGTTAATAAACCTTTCGCAGGCTTCATAAAGCGCTTGCTCCGGCTCAACTCCCCGGCGGCGGGCGGCGGCCGCGGCGCAGAAAAGATCTTCGCCGATTTTGTATTCAAGCTCATCTTCGGCTATGTCATCGTAGCGGTTGAGTTCCGGTTTATGAGGAAGCTTACCGGCTTTGTCAACCTTACGGGAAAGCTTGGCGGCTCGCATTAGCGAAGGCAGCGTCCGTGACACGTCGTCGAGAGCTTCGTGTAGTGTCTCATTGCCGTGGCTTTTCTGTTTGATAGCGTCCCAATTTGAAAGAACGCCTTCGACTCCGTCTACCGAAACTTCTCCGAACACATGGGGATGGCGTAGAACGAGCTTCGCGCAGATATCATTTACTACGTCGTCAAAACAAAAGTCGCCGTCATCCTCGGAGATTGCGGCATGAAAGACCACTTGGAGCAACACGTCGCCCAGCTCTTCGCGCAGATGCTCGGAATCCCCGGAATCTATCGCGTCAGCAGCTTCGTATGCTTCCTCAAGCATATCGTTTCGGATGGATTTATGGGTCTGCACCCGGTCCCACGGGCAGCCGCCCGGAGCGCGCAGCAGTTTCATTATCATAAGCAGATCGTCTATTCCGTATCTGCTTTTAGCCGCTAACTGCTGTTTTCTTTTGTTCATTTCTTCGTTTGTCATTTGATTTATACCACCAGATTGGCCTTTTTCAGCAAAGCGTAAATTTTTTTGCCCTTAGGCATCAATTCGAGTTCTTCTTTTGTTATTGTCTTCATGAGGAGTATTGCGACAAAGTATACGACTGCGGCGCAGAAGATGGCGGCGAGCGCCGCGATTCTGCCCGGATGCAAAGCGTATAGAACGCGATGTATCAACACCGCTGAAACGGCGCAGACAGCGGCGGCGATAAACGGCTTTATAAGCGAAACAAGTATCTTCATCGACATTCCGACATGTTTCTTAAGAAAATAGAAATTACAGGCGGCGATAGTAAGATAACAAATAAAGGTTCCTATCGGAGCGCCTTTTATGCCGATCGAATGTTGGCTTACAAGGACGGCGGATAATATCAGTTTTACCACCGAACCCAGCACCATTGAGATTATCGGTTTTCGCTCAAAGCCGTATGATTGGAGAATTGCGTTTGTTATCGACAAAAGACCCACGAACATCGCGGCGGGAGCAAGCAAGGTCAGCAGCGGCGCCGCCTGCTCCGCCGAGGATGCGCGGTAGAACATCTTCAAAATCGGCTCTGACATAGCCGCCATTCCGAGCGCGCAGGGAGCTATTATGATAAATACCGCCCGTATCGCAGCCCGCGCCATCTGTTCCGAACCTTCCTTATCGCGGGAGGAAATCGAAGCCGTCAGGAGCGGGATAAGCGAATAAGAGATAGGATATATTAGTACGGGAGGCAGGTTAAACATCGGGATAGCTTCGGAGGTATAGTTGCCGTATATCTCAACGGCTTCCGTGTGAATGAAGCCGGCGCTTTCAAGACATCTGACTATTATTGCAGCGTCAAGCAGCGAGGTGAGCGAAGGCATGGAAGCCGCCAGGGTAATCGGAATCGCAATCACCGCAAGAGAGGTTAAAAGCTGCTTCGGCGACTGCATCGGCATGGAGCTGCTGTGGGGAGTCAGATATTCCGCGTCATAAACGGTGTCTTTGAAATCCAGGCGGGAAATAACAAGAAAGACCATGCCGCCGAAGGCGCCTATCGTCAGACCGGAAATAGCCAAAGCCGCAACCGTCGGCAGGGGAAAGCCGGCTTTTATTCCGTATGCGGCGAACAGGATACCTAAAATCATCTTTCCGAGGGCTTCGATAAGCTGAGAGACGGCGGTCGGGAACATATTCTGATAGCCCTGGAAATAACCGCGGATGCTTGAGGAAATGCAGATAAAGAAAAGCGTCGGAGCGATCGCAATAATGCACCAGTCTATCTCCGGAGACGCCATCATACGGGCAAACATCCCGGAGCCTATCATCATGATAAGCATTCCGACGAGTCCGATGACAATAAAAAGAATCAGAGATATCCGGAAAATCCGTCTGACCTCGCGAATATTTCCCTTTGCGCGGCTTTCCGACGTCAGAAGCGAAACCGCAGTCGGCAGTCCCGAAGTTGAAATCTGATAAAACCAGACATAAATTACATATGTCAGGTTGAAGTAGCCCATTCCCTCGTCGCCGATAATATTAGTTATCGGTATCTTGAAAAGCAGACCGATTATCTTTATTACGATGTTTGAAAATGTAAGAATAAGCACGCCGGAGAAAAACAGCTTTTTCTGGCTTGACGCCACGCCTTTTGCATGACGGGCTTTAATTGCCGAAGGGTTTTTGTCAGCCGTCATAAACGTTTCCTCCTCATTTGAAATAATCTTCGGATATCTTCTTCATATCAGCCTTTATCCGCTCAATATCGATTTTTGTAAATTCGCCGTTTTCGTAAAGTATCTCGCCGTCGCAGACGGTCATCCGAACATCCGAGCTGTTTGCGCTGTATACCGCGGTGTAGGCCGGATCAAACGACGGAATATTGTTCAGGGTGTCTGTGTCGATGAGGATCAGATCAGCTTTATTTCCCTCCGCGATAACTCCGCAGCCGTCGCGGCGCTGCGCCGAGGCTCCGTTTTCCGTCGCCATTTTTATGACAGTCTCGGCGCTTATGATATCGGCGCGGCGGGCGGCGCCTTTATGAAGGATTGCCGCGACATACATTTCTTTCATTATGTCAAGGGTGTTGTTCGACGCGGCGCCGTCGGTGCCAAGCGCGACATTTACGCCTGAATCGAGGAATTTATTCAGCGGCGCTATTCCGGAACCTAATTTGAGATTCGACACCGGATTGTGCGCGACGGTTACGCCGGTGTTTTTGAATATTTCTATATCTCCGTCCGTTACAAAGACGCAATGCGCCGCGACGGTTGGATTATCAAAAACTCCGCAGAAGCGCATAAACTCCGCCGGAGTCATATTATGCCGTTCAAGACAGGCTTTATGCTCGTCTTCGGTTTCCGAAAGATGGATATGCATCACCGCGCCGCGGCTTTTGGCTTCTCCCGCAAGATGGCAGCACATCCGCTCGGTGTTGGTATACTCGGCGTGGAGCGAGAGGTCGACTCGGAGGCGGCCGCTGCCTTCGCCGTTATATTCATCGTAAAGCCTTAAGGCTTCCTTAACTCTGTCGTCTTTGGCGGGGTCGGATTCGGGGTCGAAACTGACGATGCTCCTTGAGATATTCGCTTTCATTCCGCTTTCAAGGACGGCTTTTGCCGTCTCATCACAGAAAAAGTACATGTCGGAAAAGGAGACGATGCCGTTTTTTATCATCTCGGCGCAGGCAAACTTTGAGGCGACATATACCCTCTCCGGAGTCAGAAGCTCTTCGGCGGGAAAAATCCGCTCGTTGAGCCAGCGGGAGAGCGGTAGTTCCTCGCCGTAACCGCGGAAAAGGGTCATCGCGGCATGGGTATGAAGGTTATAAAGCCCGGGCAGCATAAGGCGGTTTTTTCCGCTTATCACCCGGTCAAACAGTTTATCTGGGCGCTCGCTGCCGATATATGCGATAAAACCATCCTCGACAGCGACGTATTTTTCTCCGCAGCCGTATACATACGGTCGGTCAAATAACAGCTTTGGCATTTTATCTTCCTTTGAAATCACATGAATTCACAGGCTTGCTATGACGCCTTTTATAATTTCCCCGAGTCCTGACGCGGCTTTCGCGCCGGTTCGCAGCACCTCCGCGTCGTCCGGAACGGCGCCGGAAACTCCGGCCGCCATATTGGTGACGCAGGATATTACAAGCGCCTCAATACCGCAATGCGCCGCCTGAATCACTTCGGCTACGGTTGACATTCCGACAAGGGTTGCGCCCAAAAGTCCGAGCATACGGATCTCCGCCGGTGTTTCATACTGCGGACCGCTCATATATCCGTAAACGCCGTTATCGATAAGCGTTACATCAGCATTTTTGGCTGCTTCAAGAGCGAGAGAGGCAAGACGGGAGCTGAAAACCTGCTGCATATCAAAGAAACGCGGACCGAGTTCTTCGACATTGCGGCCGCGGCAGGGGGTATCCGAGGCGAGTTTTATCTGATCCCTCACAAGTACCAAATCCCCAGGTCGATAAGTCGGCAAAATGCCTCCGGCGGCGTTTGTGACGATTAGATTCTTGACTCCCAACAACTTGAAGACGCCGACGGGATAAGCCGCCTGCCACATCTCCCAGCCTTCGTACCAGTGGAAGCGGCCATTCATTATATATGTATTGCGTCCGGCGATTTTGCCGCAGCTAAGCTCGCCTTTCTGATACCATACCGTTGAGACGGGAAATCCCGGAATCTCGCGATATGGAATAATTTTGGCATCTTCCGCCGCTTTGGCGAAGGCGTCGAGACCGCTGCCTAAAATTACGGCGGTATCGGCTCTCCCGGCTATTGATTCTATATAATCGGCGCTGGCTTTATAATCTTCAAAGCCGGCGGGGGTCATCATGTCTTTCATTTCATTTCCTCGATCGGGGTTTTTGCAATTTTCAGTCTTCGGTTTTTTCCGGGTTCAGAAACTCCGTTATCTCGTCGTAATATCGCATAAATTGCGGGGAGTTTTCATCCATCGAAAGATATTCATACGGATATTTCGGCATGAATACCCGCTTTATCGGCGGTTTACCCGTTCTTTCCCTTACATGACCGAATCCGGCGATCTTGCCGCCGCGGCTCTGATCTATAAGCTTGGTAACGGCTCCCGCTCCGGCGGCGAATATACTGTGGATTTCCTCCATGATGTATATATTATATCTGCCCTCGTAACCTTCAAGCGAATAGCCGGTGTTTTCGTAGTTTCCGACTGTGTTTTTCTGTCGGTACATATAATAAGGCAGATAGCCGGAAGATTCCGATTTGAGCTGAGCGTAATCGACGCATTGGCCTACGTCCCCGCCTTCTCTGTCGAAAAGCTTTCCGCCCCAGCTGAGAAATTCCGACGAACGCTTTACACAGAAGGTGTGGTAGGTGATGTTCTGGGGTCTTAAATCAAGTATCTTTTCTACGGTATTTGAAAAATTGTAAAAATTATCTCCCGGCAAACCGCAGATTACATCGGTGTTTATCGTTCTGAAACCGGCTTTTTGCGCCGTCTCATACGCTTCATAAAACTGTTTTACCGTATGATTGCGGCCTATTTCCGAAAGAAGATCGTCGGACAGCGTCTGCGGATTTATCGATATGCGGTCGACGCCGTATTCGCGAGCAATTCTGAGCTTTTCTTCGGTTATTGTATCCGGTCTGCCCGCTTCAATCGAAAATTCCTCTATATCGTCAAAAACAAAGCAGCGTTTTGCGGTCTCAAGCAAGGCGTCAAGCTGTCCTGACGTCAAAACGGTCGGGGTCCCGCCGCCTATATAAACGGTGCGTATCCGTAATCCAAACTGATTTATAACGTCGGAAAGCCGCTTCATGTCGCGGCAGAGACGGCTTACATATTCCGGTATCAGCGACAGCAGTCTCGGTGTTGAATAGGAAACGAAAGAACAATACGCGCATCGCGACGGACAAAACGGAACGCTTATATATACAGAACAGCTGCGGCTCTGGTCACCCGAGGAACGGAGTATTTCGTGTTCTCGAAAAGCCACGTTGGTTGCAAGCGCCGCTTTTTTCGGATTGACAAAATATTCCTCGTTCATAAGGGTTCGTATCTTGTCCCGCTCCATGCCCTGCATTATAAATTCGGCGGCGAGCTTGGATGGTCTGACTCCCGTCAGCATCCCCCACGGCGGCGTATAGCCGAAAAATGCCCGTCCCGCTTCAAAAAAAGCGGTGCCTACCGATATTTTAATGTTTCTTTCTCTGCCGGCATGTCCTCCGTCAAGCGTGGAGCGGCTGATTTTGCGGGTGGTCTTGCCTTTATAATGAATTTCGACGCGGGCATATGCTTCGTTCTTTTCTTCGTTTACATCCGACTGGACCTTTACTACCGGGGTATCGGCTGAGGGCTGCTCATCCGGCGGGAACTTCGCGCCGGGGAAGAAAACCATACAAAGCGTCTGAACGTAGTTTCTGTTAACGCCGGAATTTCCGGTTAACTCAAGGATCATCGCGAACTTTCCGCTCCTTTACTTTTAATTTTAAGGTTGTCGGAGTCAATTATTATGGTTACCGGACCGTCGTTTATCAGCGACACCTTCATATCGGCTCCGAATTCGCCTCGCTCAACGCGCAGTTCGTATTTTTCGAGCTGCTCCATAAACCGCTTATAAAGTTTCTTTGCTCCCTCCGGACGCATTGCGCCGAAAAAATCCGGTCGGTTTCCGCGCGAGCAATCAGCGCAGAGGGTAAAATTCGATATGACAAGAACCGAGCCGCCGACATCGGCAAGCGCCAGGTTCATTTTGCCGCCGTCATCTTCAAAAATCCTCAGCCTCGCAACCTTACCCGCAAGGGCGTCGCATTCGGCTTCGGTGTCCGTCCCCGCTACTCCCAAAAGCACAAGAAAACCAAGACCGATACTGCCGGCGATCTTTCCGTCTATTTCAACGGAAGCCTTTTTAACCCTCTGTATTACTGCCTTCATTTTTTCTCCCGCTCATGGTTCTTGTCACTTCATAAACTCCCGAAATCGACTTGATTCGGTTAACTATATTTGTTGCGTTCGAGACGTCTCTCACGCTTAAAGCGATGTCTATCCGCACATTGCCGTCGTTTGTTTTCGGCATATTTATACCCGAAATCGCTACCTTCATCTCTTCAAGCAATGTCGCTACCTTCGCAAGAAGGGCTGTGCTGTGCTTCGCGTTTATCTGAAGCGTAACCGTGTACCAATCCGGCTTCATCGATGCGTCCCAACTGACGGAAACGAAACGTTCCGCAGCGTCCGGCGCCTGACGGTTCTGTTTCAGGTTCGGGCAACTCACATTATGAACACTCAGACCGTGACCTTTAGTCATGAAACCGACGATCGGATCGCCGGGTATCGGATTGCAGCAGCGGGCGATTTTCACCTCAATAGAGCCGCCGCCCTCAATTCCGTTGACAATAATTCCGCTTCTTGACTTCTGCGGCTTCGGCTTAGTCGGAAATTGAGGTATAAGGGTCGACTGATCGACTCCCGATTTGATGTATTTGTCGTATTCGTCGCGGATCTTCGCGCTGAGCCTGGTGCCGGATATTCCGCCGTAGCCGACGGCATTGTAAAGATCGTCGATCGAACCGTTAACTCCGAGGCGCTTTGCTACCTTAGTTAAGATTTCCGTGCGCTGGGGCTCGGTCAGAATATAGTTGAAACGGCGGAAAACCTTGTCGATCTCACCTTTGCCTATGATTATATTATCAGGGCGAGCTTCCTTTTTGAACCACTGCCGGATCTTTGTCCGCGCTTCGCCTGTTTTTACTATTTTCAGCCAATCGCGGCTGGGACCTTTTGAACTTTGCGATGTCAGAATCTCGACTATCTCGCCGTTTTTTACGACACGGTCGATGGGAACTATGTTGCCGTTGATCTTCGCTCCGACCATCCGGTTGCCAATCTGAGAGTGGATGGCGTAAGCGAAGTCAATTACCGTCGAGCCTGCAGGCAAGGGGATTACGTCACTCTTCGGCGTGAAAACAAAGACCTCGTCCTGGAAGATATCAACTTTAAGCGCGTTGATGAATTCATCCGGATCGCGGGTCTCGCTTTCGTTTTCGACAAGTTTGGAAATCCATTCAAGCTTCTTGTCTACGACATCTCTGGCATTTTCGCCGGATTTGTATTTCCAATGCGCTGCAATACCGTATTCGGCTATCTGCTGCATCTCCCATGTACGGATTTGCACCTCAAAAGGAATACCGTCCCGGCCGATGACGGTGGTATGCAATGACCGGTAGTTATTTGCCTTCGGAGTCGAGATATAGTCTTTGAAGCGTCCCGGCATGAATTTGAACATATCGTGTATCGCGCCCAAAACAATATAACATTCCGGCTCGGCGTCGACTATTATGCGGAGGGCGTAAAAATCGTATATCTCATCAAAGCTTTTATTCTGGACATACATCTTGCGGTAGATTGAATATACCGTTTTAACCCTTCCCTCCAGAGAAAACTTTATGCCGTGTTCGGTCAGCTTATCGGCGATGGAAAGGCGAGCTTTTTCAAGGAAATCGCGGTTTTTGCCGTATCGCTTCTCGATATCGCTTTTTATCTCGTTAAAGCCTATCGGATCGAGGTAGGAAAGAGAGAGCATCTCAAGTTCCTGACGGATACGCTGCATACCGAGCCTGTGCGCCAGAGGAGCGTAAACATGCATCGTTTCAAGCGCGGTCTGACGGCGCTTATGCTCGGTCTTTGCGTCAAGGGTGCGCATATTATGCAGCCTGTCGCAAAGCTTTATGAAAATAACGCGGATATCCTTCGACATTGCGAGGAACATCTTGCGCAGATTCTCGACCTGCTGCTCCTCTTTATCCTCAAACGGTACCGTTACCAGCTTTGTAAGCCCGTCGACAAGAGACGCCACTTCCGAACCGAAGCCTTTTCGAATTTGCTCTATATCTACCTTGCCCTCGCAGTCTTCGACGGTATCGTGAAGAAGAGCGGCGCAGATTGAATCGGTATCGAGTTCGAGCGAAGCTACAATCTCGGCTACCGCTATTGGATGGTAGATATATTCTTCTCCGCTTTTACGGTATTGTCCCTTATGAAGCTCCGCTGCAAAATCATATGCCTTTCTTATCTTGCCGAGATCGTAATTTTTCCCGGTTCGAACAAGCATCTGCAGCAGATTTGAGATTGGGGTGTATTGTTGGTCATTCATAAAACTTACCAATTCATACCGGATTGATTCCGGCGGTTAAGCAGGTAAAACAAACTCTATCTCAGTTCCAGCAGTTTTTTATATATATCCGATCGCTCAAGACTGATTTTAGTGCTTACGTTATTAATAGTGAAGTCAAAGTATTCGGAGCCGCCCTCTGGTTCGGATGTTTCCACCGGAGAGGCGGCAATGACGCCGGTTTCGGACAGGATATCGATTATAAATCGAACTTTGGTATAGCACGGAGCGCCGATATTGCGCTCAATTGAGCGTATTGAAAGTCGATTGCGACCGAAGCGGAACTCCCTTCTGATATACACATAAACGGCGACAAAATCCTCGCGCAGCGGGATAAATGAGTTAATGTCAATACCGCGGAGATACTCCGAGCGGGGGTTGTCTAAAATTGTTTTATATATTTCGCGCTGGCGATCAAGCTCAGAAAGATACTTCCGGCAGGGATACATCTGACGAACTATAAGCTGAACCGACTGTATGTTCATGAAATCGTTGACATCAAGATTAAAAATTATATCGGCATGATCGCCCGTGAAAAAATCAAGCTCCTCCGCCGCAATTCCGAAATAAACCGCGACAAACCGCACTCCGTCCTTCTCGACAGTCAGTCGGGTATGGCGGTTTGAACCTATCGGAGTTTTCTCGATAATCGCGGCGTCCCTGACAACAAAGACCGGAGTCGGGTTTGCAACGCCGTAGGGTTCAAGCAGGTACAGTTCGTTTGCCTGGGAAAGATTCAAATCTTCGGCGCGAAGCTCACAGTCAACGGTTGTGCGGGTCGTAAGATCCGAGAGGTTAAGATTCGCTCTTGCGTAATCGTTTATCCGCTGTTTGAATTCCGCTATTCTGCCGCGTTCGATCGAAAGACCCGCGGCAAGCTCATGGCCTCCGAACCTAATAAGACAGTCGGAGCAGCTGTTCAGCGCATCAACAAGATTTAAGCCCTTAATGCCGCGTCCGGAGCCCTTTCCGATTTCGCCGTCGAAGCTTATCAGAATAGCCGGAAGGTTGTACCTTTCGGTGATGCGCGACGCAACGATACCGATAACTCCCTGGTGCCAACTGTCATCTTCAAGCACGATAACAAGATCGCGTTCAAAATCGAATTCCGCCTCAATAATCTGCTGTACTTGCTCGGCTATCTTGTTCTCAAGGAGCTGACGCTGCCGGTTTATTTCACAAAGCTCCGAGGCTATCGCCTGAGCCTCAAATTCCTCATCGGTTAAAAACAGCTCAACCGCCCTCTTAGCGGAAGCGATGCGGCCGGCGGCATTAATCCGCGGCGCTATCGTATAACCGATGGTCGAAGAGGTCATCTTCCTGCGGCGCCGAGTCTTTTTAGTCTTATTTTTATCGGGACCGCCCTGAGCTATATCCAATAGAGCCGCCACTCCGGGACGCGGGTTTTTATCGGTCAGCGCCATGCCTACCGAAACAATCAGACGGTTTTCGTCGATAAGCGGCATGACGTCTGCAACGGTGCCTATTGCGATAAGATCTCCGTAGCGCATTATGACGTTTCTTATGTAATTCTCCCGCAGACCGGCAAGATCATTCAGTTTCTGCTCGATTGCGCAGAGCAGCTTGAACACAACCCCTACTCCCGCCAACTCTTTAAAAGGATAAACACAATCGCTGCGCCGGGGGTTGATAACTGCGCAGGCATCGGGAAGAAGCATTTGTCCGTCATCCGACAGGCCGCATTCGTGGTGATCGGTTATTATGACATCAAGTCCATTTTTTCGCGCGTATTCGACTTCATCCGCGGCGGTTATACCGGTGTCAACGGTTATCATCAAGCGGTTTCCTTCGGATATAAGGCTGTCCAGAGCAGAGAGATTGATTCCGTATCCCTCGCCTTCGCGATTGGGGATATAGTAACTTACGTCAATCCCTTTATCCCTGAGATACATACAAAGGGTACTTGTCGCCGTGACGCCGTCAACGTCGTAGTCGCCGTAAATAACCACCTTTTCGCGATCTTCTTTTGCTTTGAGAATCCGGTCAACCGCTTTCTCCATATCGGCTAAAAGGTAAGCGTCGTGAAAAATCTCGACTTCTTTTTTGAGAAAACGGCTGCATTCCTCCGATGTTCTCATTCCGCGGTTCCAGAGAAGCGACGCCGTTACGGCGGTTATCCCGAGATCCTGAGAAAGCGCGTCTATTTCCTCGCCGTATTCAATACGAGGGTCAAGCAGTTCAATGAAAGCATCCGTCATATCCGCCTCACCGCGCTTTCGGAGAGGCTGCCGTCTTTATCGTATGGTCCCATGCGGTCGATCTGCACTATATGAATCTCAAGGTCTTTTGATGAAAACAGCCTTGTTATAATAAGAGTCAGCGCGAACACCGCAAGAAAAACGCCGACCGTTACAAAAGCTGCCGCCGATTTATCCCAGACAGCAGATGTTATGATATACGCCGCGATACCGGCGATTATCGGGAGCAGAAAGGCAAGGAAGGAATAAAGCAGGATGTGCTTTGAGGATGATTCCAGCGTGACCTTATCTCCGGGGTGGGCGCCGATGTCATTTTTCACAACCGCGGTTATTGTTTTGGCGCAGCCCAGGCAGAATGATTTTTCTGCGCAGTGACCGCAGGCATCCGCCCTCAGGACAACAACTTTCGCGGTGTTGCCGGCAACGCTTTTAACGATGGCTTGCTGTGTCAAAATATATACTCCATTCAGTTATTATTATGCAGGAAAAACACCCGTAAAGACAGGTGTCTTTTAAATGATCCGGCATTTTTTGCCGAACGCCGATATTCAAATTAAAACCGTCAATTTACTCTCACGGATATTTTATAATCGCCTACCGGATAAACTTTCTTTTTATAAGAATCAGTTACGGTTACCAAAACCGGAACAGAGGTTTCGCCGGAAGAGCCTTCAAGAAAACTTAAATTGACCGACGCCGTGATATCCTTCGGAGTAATATATGAAATAAACTGCTTATCGCCTCTGATTGTTACATTAATACTGTCTGCAAGCAGCTCATAGCCAAGTCCATCCGGAGCATTTACTGCAATGTTGTTCACAACGAGTGTTTTTTCCGAGGTATTCTTGAATTTGAAGCTGACGACAGCCTCCTCGATCCCGCTTACGTTAGTAATGCCTTCCGGCATTACTATCCTCTGGAAAACAGTATCGGTTGTTACCTTGGTTTCATCGATAACACTTAGGTTCAACTCATTTACAGCATCAAGATCTTCCGTTTCGCCTTTTATGGTAATGGTTTCCGGATTAATGGTCACATCTACGGTGTCCCGGTTGAAATAGCCGTAACGATAGTTGAGTTTCAGCGGAACCGTTTTCTTGAAATACACCGGTATGGTAACGGTTGCATTCGCCGGATTAATGGTGAGCGAGGGATCTCTGAGAGTTTTTCCGTCTGAATCAACAAGCTCCAAAACCCCGGTATAAGTCTGTGAATTTGATACCTTTCCGAGCGAAACCTGCAGCCGCGCTTCGGATATCTGCGCCAAAACCGACTCCGGCCCGGTGACGACAGTCTCGGTGATATCATAAGTCATTTCAGAGCTGCCTATCTCTCCGCCGCTGTCTATCATAAAAGAATTGATGTAGGCTTTTACCGGCACCGTAGTCGTTGAGCGGTTGTCAAGGCGCAGCTTCATGGTCGAGACCGACTGTTCTGCCACCCATACTCCGTCCGGGACGCTTACATTGACGTTGAGGGTATATGTCCCGGCTGTATTTATACCGCTGATGTCGACCCATGCGGTTACATCCGCGGGGCTGACATTTTTAAGCTCGCTTTTGGTTCCTTCTATTGTTACATCAACGGTGCTGTTCAATGCGTTATAGACGGAAAGCGTTGAACCGCCGCCCTCAATTGTAATGGGAACGGCTTTAATTGCGCTGGTCACCACCTGAGTGCCGGTGCTGATGGCATACAGCCAGAGAATAAATGCAAGAACGAGGCTGACTGCCATAAAAAATATATTTGTAATGCGGGAACGCTTTTTTACTTTATAATCGCCGTTTTCCTCAGCTGTCGATTCGAAACGGTATCCCTCCGGGCTTGTCGCCGCAGCGCGAAACTTATCAAACATCGGCGCCCTCCCTCTTCTCTGCCGCCGCGCGGAGATTTATGACTTATCTTTCTTTTTATCGTTTTTCTTGGATGCTTTTGCCGGTACGGGTTTCTTAGGCGCGGTTTCCATTAAAATTGCTTCCAGCTCGGAGCTGAGCGAGGCGTAATCGTAGTTGCGCTTCAGACGCCCTCCCAGCGCGATGCTGATATTTCCCGTTTCCTCCGAAACCACCAGCACTACGGCGTCGCTGTTTTCGGTCATGCCGATAGCCGCGCGGTGCCTTGTGCCTAAATCTTTTATAATATCGGTATTGGTCGACAGCGGCAACAGACAGCCCGCAGCGTGAATCCTGCCGTCGCGGATTATCACGGCGCCGTCATGCAGCGGAGCTTTGTCGTAAAAGATGTTTTCGAGCAGATAAGGCTCGAGGTCGGCGTTTATAACCGTTCCGGATCTTATTACGTCGCCTAATCTTGTCGAGCGTTCTATTACCACTAAAGCGCCGGTCTTTTTCAGCGACAGATTTGAGATCGCCTGACAAATCGAATCGACTATCTTTTTGTCCGCCATAAAATCCCGACGGATATTTTTCAGCCCTCTGAGCGAATCTCCGCCCATGTTTTCCAGCATTGTCCGCAGCTCCGGCTGAAAAAGGACTATAATCGCAAGGACGCCCATCTGGAAAACCCGTTCCATGATAAATTTAAGCGCGACGAGACCGAACAGCGTTGCCAATCCCTGAACTATCAGAAGAAAGACGACTCCGACGGCAAGTTTGCCGGCGCGCCGGTCGCTCATGAAACGAATGATATAATAAAACAATATCGCAACGATCAAAATATCGATAATATCTTTGATTGTGATCGCCGATACAGCATCTGAAAAAGTCTCCCACAGAGAGGAGAAGGGCGCGCTTAATCCATCCATAGCCCTCACCGCACCGCAGCTTCTATAAGGCGGCATTTTAAATAAAGCATTCCCGCCGAATGCAAAAACACTTTTCTATTTCAATACAGAGTTAATTATACCACATGACGGAAGATATTTCAAACCCTATTGTGTTAATTAATGAAAATTATTTTCCTTGTGAATTTACAAAAATGTCTTTAAAAGATGCGGGGTACATGGTATAATATACATGATTATTATTTAGGAAGCCGTTATGAAAACAATGAGATTCAACTGGCAGCCATCAAAAAAGCTGCTGATAATTACCGGACATTTCGGCAGCGGGAAGACAAATATCGCGGTAAATCTTGCAAAAAGATTTGCAAAAAGCGGCGGAAAGATAACGCTTATCGACTTTGATACGGTTAATCCCTATTTTCGCGCCGCCGACAACCGCATCTCGCTTGAGCGCGCCGGAATAAAGACGATAATACCTGAATACGCGAATACCAATATCGATATGCCTACCCTCCCGCCGGAAATATATTCTGTTTTCAAAGACGAAAACCCCGGCGCTTTGGCAATATTTGATGTCGGCGGCGATGATTTAGGCGCAACACCGCTGGGAATGTTCTCGCCGCAGATAATCGAAAGCGGATACGAAATGCTGTATGTCGTTTCGATGTATCGTCCGCTCACCTCGTCAGCCGAAGACGCGGCTATGCTGCTTTCCGATATTGAGTCGGCATCAAGGCTGCGCGTGACCGCGATTGTCAACAACAGCAATATCGGAGAGGCGACTGAACCGGATACGCTTATCCGGTCTTCGGAATACATAAAACAGATTTGCTCCATCACCTCTCTTCCGCTCGCGTTCAGCGCCACAATGCTTGAAAGCGGCAATTTTGACGGTATCGGATCGCTGCTGCAAATGACTGATGAAACAAGGTATCTGTGGAAAGAGCCGGGAGTAACCGGCGAATAATTATGCATGTCTGCCGTATTTCGGCACTCATATAAAGCAATCCTCAATCGAAAGGCTGGTTTTTAGCTGATGAACAAGGTTACATTTAATGTCGAACGGTGCAAGGGGTGCGGACTCTGCGTCAGCGTATGTCCCAAAAAAATACTTGAGCTGGGCGAAGATTTAAACTCGAAGGGCTATCACCCTGCTCGGATTACCGATCAGGAAAAATGCATTGCCTGCGCGATGTGCGCGGTAATTTGCCCCGATACGGTTATCACCGTTGAAAAAGACGTCTGATGCAGTACAATAACTCACAGGAAGGAATGATTATATATGGCTAAAGTCCTGATGAAAGGCAACGAGGCTATCGCCGAATCTGCGATCCGCCACGGCTGCCTGCATTATTTCGGATATCCCATTACTCCTCAGACAGAGATAGCCGAATATATGGCAAAAAGGATGCCGAAGGTCGGCGGAGTATGTCTCCAGGCTGAAAGCGAAGTTGCCGCAATTAACATGGTGCTTGGCGCCGCCTCCGCCGGAGCAAGGGCTATGACAAGCTCAAGCTCTCCCGGAATCTCTCTGAAATGCGAGGGAATTTCATATATTATAGGCTCGGATCTTCCCTGCCTTATCGTAAATATTCAGCGCGGCTCACCGGGTCTCGGCTCAATTCAGCCGTCGCAGCAGGATTATTATCAGGCGACAAAAGCGCTGGGGCACGGCGATTCGCAGGTACCGGTGCTGGCGCCCTCTTCGGTACAGGAACTGGCGGATTTTACCGGACTCGCTTTTGATATAGGCGATAAATATCGTACCCCCGTAATGCTGCTCGCCGACGGCGCTTTAGGTCAGATGATGGAGCCGGTGGAGCTTGCCCCGGAAGGACAGGCTGTTCTCCCCGAAAAACCATGGGCGGCGAACGGTCACGAATTTAAGAGAAAGCGCAATATCATAAACTCGCTTTACATCCAGCCGGATGAACTTGAAAAGACGGTACTTGAGCGCTACAAAAGATATGAGCAGATCGAAGCGAATGAAATCCGTTATGAAAATTATATGACGGAAGACGCGGACATTATCCTGGTTTCCTACGGCATAACATCCCGTATCTGCAAAACTGCCGTCGGAATGGCTCGTCAGAAAGGGATAAAAGCCGGACTTTTCCGTCCGATAACCCTCTGGCCGTATCCCAAAAAGCAGCTCCTGGCGCTTGCCGATCAGGCAAAGAAATTCCTTGTGGTTGAGCTCAACATGGGACAGATGGTAGATGATGTTAAAGTTTCTATCGAATCCAAAAAGCCGGTTTGTTTCTTCGGACGCACCGGCGGTATGATGCCCTCCCCGGGTGATGTGCTTAAAGCGATAGAAAGCGAAGGAGGTGCCAGATAATGAGCAAGATTGTTTTCCAGAGACCAAAGGCGCTCTGCGATGTGCCGACGCATTACTGCCCCGGCTGCACCCACGGTATAGTCCACCGTCTCGTAGCTCAGGCGATCGATGACCTCGGCGTAGAAGGAAAGACTATCGGAATTGCTCCGGTCGGCTGCTCGGTATTTGCGTATAACTATTTCAACTGCGACATGATTGAGGCTGCGCACGGACGCGCTCCGGCTGTTGCTACCGGCGTAAAGCGGGTGCTTCCCGACAATGTTGTTTTCACCTATCAGGGAGACGGCGACCTTATCGCTATCGGTACCGCCGAAACGGTTCATGTCGGCGCCCGCGGAGAGAACATAACGATTATCTTTATAAATAACGCGATATACGGCATGACCGGCGGTCAGATGGCGCCGACTTCGCTTTTGGGACAGAAGACGACTACTTCGCCCTACGGACGCAAGAAAGAGATTCAAGGCAATCCGATCCGCGTCTGCGAACTTATGGCGACGCTTGACGGAACCGCATACTGCGCCCGCGTCGCAGTCGATACGGTTCCTCACATCAACGAAGCAAAAAGAGCGATAAAGAAGGCATTCCAGACACAGATCGACAAAAAAGGCTTTTCTATCGTAGAAGTTTTATCCACCTGCCCCACCAACTGGGGTATGACGCCGAAAGAGGCGCTTGACTGGATTCGCACCGATATGATTCCGCACTACCCGCTTGGGGTTTACAAAGATATTACAGGAGAGGATGAAGCAAAATGACAAAATCTTTTATTTTAGCCGGATTCGGCGGACAGGGTATTCTCTTCGCCGGCAGACAGCTGGCATCCTGCGGTATGGCAAAGGGCTACAATGTATCATGGCTGCCGTCTTACGGACCCGAGATGCGCGGAGGCACCTGCAACTGTTCGGTAATCATTTCGGATGAGGAGATCGGTTCTCCCATCGTTACAAATCCGAACTATGCCGTGGTGTTTAACCTTCCTTCGTTCGATAAATTCGAACCGCTGGTACAGAGCCGCGGAACGATGTTCGTCGACTCGACGCTTGTCAACAAGATAAGCTGGCGCGATGACATATCCGGTTATTACATTCCCGCAACCAAACTTGCCGAAGACAACGATCTTCAGGGCGGAGCAAATGTAATCATGCTCGGAAAAGTAGTCGCAGCAACCAGGCTCTTCACCCGCGACGAATTTCTTGAGAGTATGCGCGCTTCCATTCCCGCATCAAAAGCCGAACTTATGGAAAACAACATAAAAGCTTTTGATATCGGTATGGGTTATAAATAAAATTATCGCTTCAGGGAGCGATTTACGCTTCCTGAAGCTTTTTTATACTCTCTGTCGAAAGTGATATTAGTTAGGTGAGTAAATTAACGGATTATTTACCTGACGGTAATCTATAAAACTGTTATTTTCAGCTGTATGTGATATAATTATCATTGTATTTCAATAATGATTTATCGTTTTGCAATAATTATCGCATCAACGGAGATATAAATGAGCAGTTTCAAGGACGCTTTGGGCGGAATTTTCAAACCGCGCGAGGATTTTACATCGGTTATAATACTTGCCGCGGGAAACGGAACAAGGATGCATGTCAGCGAATCCGGAATTGTAGATCCCGCCGCTCCTGCAACAACTAAGCAGATGACTGACATCGCCGGGATTCCGGTGATCGTAAGGACGATAATGCAGTTTGAGAACTGCCCTTCGATAACCGAAATAGTTGTAGTCGCCCGCGAGGAGGAAATCTCGAAATATTCGGAGTTTATCTCAAAATTCGGTTTTTTAAAGATATCTAAGGTAGTAAAGGGCAGCACAACTCGCCAGCGCTCGATGTTCGAGGGGCTTAAAAACGTATCCGACGATGCGGATTTCATCGCCGTGCACGACGGATGCCGCTGTCTTGTTACCCCGGATATGATCGAAAAAGTACTCAATGCCGCGAAAATCCACGGAAGCGCCGCTGCCGGATGCCACTCAAAGGACACCTTCAAGCAGGTAGATTCATACGGTTTTATTGTTAAAACCGTTGACCGGAAACACCTTTGGCACGCGCAGACACCGCAGATTTTCAAAGCCGACATACTACGCGCCGGAGCTTATATCGCTCGGGACGAAAAATACGAGGTCACCGACGACTGCATGCTTGCGGAACATATTGGTTTTAAAATTAAGATGGTCGACTGCGGTTATGAAAATATTAAGCTTACAACTCCCGATGATATTTATATCGCGGAAGCAATACTGCGTTATCGAACCGATCATTTAAAAGCTGAAAAACTAAAATCGGAAGAATAATTACAAACATAAAGGCTTTTGAGCCGTCGGAGCTTACATGAACGAATTCTTAAAATCTTCCCTGCCGTTCAGAATAGGCGAGGGGTATGACCTTCACCGGCTGAGTATGGGGCGCAGGCTGATACTCGGCGGCGTCGAGATAGAATACGAGTGCGGGCTTTATGGCCACAGCGACGCCGACTGCCTTACTCATGCCGTGATGAACGCCGTCATCGGAGCATTGGGACTCGGCGATATCGGGCTTCACTTCCCCGATACCGACCCCGATTATTCGGATATATCAAGCATTGAGCTTGCCGAGAGCACCTTCCGCATGATGGATGAAGCCGGATATATGATAGGCAACATCGACTGCACAATTCAGGCGCAGGCGCCGAAACTGTTAAAATACAAGGATGCGATGGAAGAAAAGTTAGCATCTGTCTACCGCTGCGGAAAAGATCAGGTGAACATTAAGGCTACAACCGGAGAACATATCGGCATTATCGGCCGCGGAGAGGCAATAGCGGCCCGGGCGGTCTGCCTGCTTTATAAAAAGCCGGAAAGCTCAAAGCAAAAGGGGGGGCGTTGATATGAATATAAAGCTTTCTCCGTCTGTTCTCGCAGCGGATTTCTCCCGCCTCGGAGAGGCTGCCGCGGAGGTTTACAAAGCCGGGGCGGAATATCTTCATCTTGATGTTATGGACGGCGATTTCGTTCCTAATATCAGCTTCGGAGCTCCCGTTATAAAAGCTATCCGCAGCTCGTCGGAGGCTGTTTTCGATGTTCATCTCATGATTAGGGACCCGATAAGATATGTCGACGATTTCATTGACGCCGGCGCCGATATCATCACCGTTCATTACGAGAGCTGCTTTGACCCGCTCTTTGTTGTAAAATATATCAAGAAGAAAGGCGTAAAAGCCGGAATAACAATAAAACCCGACACCAAGCCGGATGTGCTTTCGGAATTTACCGATTTTGCCGACCAGATACTTATTATGACGGTTGAGCCGGGATTCGGCGGACAGTCGTTCATTCCGTCGACATTGGACAATATCCGCGCGGCAAGAAAGCTTATTGAGGCTTCCGGGCGAAATATCGACCTTGAAGTAGACGGCGGAATAACGCTTGCAAATTTAAAAACCGTTACCGACGCCGGAGCGAATGTCATTGTCGCCGGTTCGGCGGTTTTCAAAGCGCCCGATATTGCCGAGGCGGTAAAAGCCTTCAAAGGAATTTAGGAAACAAAAACAGTTCAACCTGTCCGGTGCTCGGACAGGTTGAATTTTATTGGGATTAAATGTCTGATAATTAATTTGTTACAAACAGGGATGCTTTTCGCAGATGGAAAGCATCCCTTTTGGGTTATTTGTGAAATATACAGCCAACGGATTCTGATTTAATCGAAAATATCGATCCAATCTTCGGAAGGTCTGGTTCCAATGTAGATATGGCTGTTGGTTGCTTCGATTACCTCGTAATAATACCACTCGCCGGGGAGGTTATCCGGGAAGGTTTTGAAGTTGAGCAGTTCGCTTTCTTCGTTTACGCCGCGGTTTAGAACACGGTTGATAATCGTCATGGCTTCCGCGCGGGTGATGGACTGATTCGGCTTGAAGGTGTTGTCTGTATAGCCGGAAATCCAGCCTGCCGCAATCGCCGTGGCAATATAGTCATAAGCCCAGTGATCTTTGGGTATGTCGGTAAAGCTGCATTCAGCCTCTTTGACTCCGACAAAGCGAACCAGCATGGTAACAAACTCCGCTCTGGAGATATTGCGCTCTCCTCCGAAGCTGCCGTCGTCATAACCGGTGATATATCCGCCGTTAGCCATAGTGGATACCGCTTCGTTGAACCAGGCATCGGCCGGAACATCATTGAAGGTGTTTGCTGTGGTATTGATCTCGGCGCGCTTTTTATCCGTAAGCAGACGATAGAGCATTGTCGCCGTCTCGGCGCGGGTTACTATATTGTTGGGTTTAACGGTTCCGTCCGAATAACCGCGGACATATGCTATGTGGTCTATACTGTTGAGGTCTCCGGGAATATATATATCGGATCTTTCAACCCAACCGGCATATACTGTCTTATTGCCGTTAATAGTGACTTCGGTAATCTTTATTGTAAGTTCTTTGTCGGCATACCAGCCGTTGAATGCGTATCCTGCGCGGATAGGGGTCTTATCCAGGCTGACAACTTTTCCGTAATCGTAGAACTCTGTTTCATAGTAAGTTCCGCCGTTGGATACATATGTCAGCTGATAATAAGAGGATTCAGGTTCATCAGCGGGTTCCGGCTTAGGCTCGGGCTTGGGTTCGGGCTTAGGTTCCGGCTCACGGGCTTCCGGGAGAGTTATCGAGTCTACCTTGATGAGTACAGTCACAACATCGACGCTGCCGTCGGGATAGGTTATCGTAATCTCGCCTGTATATATGCCGGGATAATTTGTGTCAATCGGGTTTTTGGAGGTATCGGTTACCCTGGTTCCGGCAGGCAGTTTGTCTAAGTTGAGTACATTGTCAGTAAGATTGACGGTGCCGCCTTGCTGGACAAATTCTTCCTCAACAATCGGTTCGTAGAGCTGATCCTGAGTCGGGGGATTAATCTGCGGCGCCGTTACAATAACGGTCACGGTCTTGACATCTTTTGAACCGTCCGGATAAATTATGGTAATCTGACCGTAGTAGACACCGGGTTTACTTGTATTAATCGGAACAGGAGTTGTATCGGTTACCGTTGTATTCGGAGGAAGGTCGCCCAAATTTATGACATTATCAGTCAAGTCGATTGTCCCGCCGATCATAATATTTTCGGGAACAACTATCGGTTCGATGCTTTCACTCTGAGATTTTGATACCGTGACGGTTACGGATATTATATCAATCGTTCCGTCGGGATAAGTTATCGTTATCTCGCCGGTATAGGTGCCGGAGACGGTGGTATCGATTATCGGGAAGGTGGTATCCGTTACCTTGGTATTGAGAGGAAGATCGTCTAAGTTTATAACATTATCGGTTAAATCTATCGTACCGCCAAACGGAACGGTCTCGGGAACAACCTGAGGCTCGTATTTTTCATTATGAGGCTGATCTTGTACCGTTACGGTAGTGGGTATTATATCGACGGTGCCGTCGGGATAATTTACATAGACATTTACATTATGGGTTCCGGCAGAGGTGGTATCGACTACCGGGTTTGTTACCGTTGTTCCTTCGGGAAGATCGCCCCAGTTGGTGATATTGTCGTTGAAGTCTATTGTCCCGCCGAACGGAACGGTTTCGGGAATTACCACCGGCTCGTATTCATCATTATGAGGCTGTTTGCCTACGGTGACGGTCACCGGGATTTTGTCTATGGATCCGTCGGTATATTTAATAATTATCTGACCTATATGAGTGCCGGGGATGGTGGAGTCGATCTCCGGTTCGGAAGTTACATTATCGATGTAGGCCTCTAGTTCATCATAGTTAGCAATATTGCTTTCATCAAGAACAACCGGCTCGCCGTATCCGACATTCTCGGGTATCGAGACCGGATCGTAAATATCATTCAGTTTCTGGGGTAAAATAGTGACATTCACATTAATTGTATCGGTACTGCCGTCAGAATAAGTTACTGTTATGATACCTGTATAATTACCGGGGGTATCGTGATCAATATCCGATGCGTTTGTATCGGTTATCTCGGTATCTGCAGGAAGGTGATCCCAGTTTGTGATATTATCCATAAGATCAACGGGACAGCCGCATTCGACAATTTCGTCACGAGCTTCCGGTTGATAAAGCTCATTCAGCATCGGCGCGTCGCCGACCGAAACGGGTATATCAATTACTTCGGTGGATCCGTCTGAATACTTTATGGTAATCTGACCGGAGTGGAGACCGGGCTCGCTCGTGTCAATCTCCGGGAAAGTGGTATCTTCTACGATAATATCTTGAGGAAGTTCGTCTACGTTTGTGATATTGTTTAACAGATTTATTGTCCCGTTATGCTGAACGTTCTCCGGCTCAACGATAGGATTATAGTAATAGCTCATCGGATTTTCTACGATGATAGTCACCGGAACCGTATCGGATGTGTTGTCGGGATAAGTTACGGTTATTTGAGCTTCATAGGTGCCGGGAACCGTTGTGTCGATAGACGGGATGTTATTGCTATAGCTTACCGTATTGGGTTGGGGTAATATGTTATAGTTGGTGATGTTGTCGCTTAGGTCAATAGCTTCGCCATACGGTACGATTTCAGCCTTTACGGCAGGTTCGTATCTCTCATTATGCGGCTGTTTCGCCACGTTAATGTTTACATTGACAACATCTTTTGTGCCGTCGGGATAAGTTACCGTAATCTGACCTACGTAAGTAGCGCCGTCGGGATTGCTGCTTGTATCGATTGCGGGTTTGGTGGTGTCTTTTACTATAGTGTTGGGAGGAAGTTCGAGTATATTGTAAACATTATCGGTAAGGTCTATGACGCCGCCGAAAGCAACGTTTTCATCCGAAACGGTAGGTTGATATTCTTCGTTATGAGGCTGAGGTTTTACCGTGACGGATATCTGAAATACATCGGTGGTATCATCCGGATATTTTACCGTAATCTGGCCGGTATAGGTGCCGGATTCGCTTGTATTGATAGGGGTTTCGGTGGTGTCGGTGACTTCGGTACCGTCGGGAAGCTCGGTCAGGTTGATGACGTTATCGGTCAGAATCAATTCGCTGCCGTATTCGACGGTTTCTTCCGAAATGACCTTCGGATTGTATATCTGATTATGAGGCTGCGGTTTAATCGTGATTTTTACCTGTTTTACATCTTGCGAACCGTCGGAATAAGTTACGGTTACCTGACCGTAATAAGTGCCGGGTTCGGTGGTGTCAAAAGTTTTGCCGGTCGTGTCGGTTACCGTTACATCATGTGCAGGCAGCGTTGTGAAAGAAACGTTGTTCGTTATATCATATGATGCGGCGCCGTATTCAACGATTTCTTCGGAAACAACAGGGTCGTATATTTGATTCAGAGGCTGAGGTTTTACCGTGACGTTTATATTTATTACATCCTTGCTTCCGTCGGGGTAAACAACGGTAATCTGAGCGGGGTGTTGGCCGGAGGATGTGGTATCAATCGGGGTTTGTGTAGTGTCGTATACTTCCGTGCCTTCGGGAAGGTCGGCAAGATTGGTGACATTGTCTTTCAGATTTATGGTGCCGCCGTATTCGACGATTTCATTTACGACTTCAGGGGTATATTGCTGATTCAGAGGCTGAGGTTTTACAATTACATTAACTTTAACATCATCGTATGTATCATCTCCGGTATAAGTTACTCTGATCCAACCTTCTTGAGTACCGGAAACGGAAGTGTCTATCCCCTGCGGGTTATATTCGAAGGTGACTTCAGTTATAGTATATCCATTCTGAGGGAATGTGCTTTTGTTGATTACGTTGTCAGTTAAATCATATGATGCGGCGCCGTATTCAACGATTTCATCTTTGACCTGCGGCTGGTAAATCTGATTCAGAGGCTGCGCTCCTACCGTGACGGGGATACTGACTTCTTCAGATGTGCCGTCGGTATAAGACACCAAAACGGTGCCGGTATATGTTCCTTCTACACCGGTTGTGATTGTTCCGGCAGGGGTAATATCAGTTACAATCGCATCTAACGGGATTGAAGCCGGGTCGATATTATCGGACAAATCATATGTACCCTCAAACGGAATCTGCTCAGGAATGGCAACCGGGTTGTATTTTTCATTGTGCGGCTGCGGTAACACCGTTATTTTTACGGTTTTGACATCGGCAGTGCCGTCGGGGTATGTTACGGTAATCTGACCCTGATAGTCGCCGGAAACGGTTGTTTCGATAATGAAGGGGGTTGTATCGGTTACTTCGGTGCCTGAAGGAAGTTCGCCTAAGTTGGTTACATTATCTTTCAGGTTTATAACACCGCCGTAAGGAACCGTTTCATCTTCAACAATGGGCTCGTATTCATCATTCTGCGGCTGCGGCTTTACAATGATGGTTACTGTTTTAACATCAGTTGAGTTGTCCGGATATGTTATGGTAATCTCACCGTAATATGTACCCGGAACGGTGGTGCTAAAGGTGGTGCCGGTCGTGTCGGTAACCGTGGTGCCGGGAGGGAGATAATCGATGTTGCTGACATTGTCGGTAAGATCATATGTCATGCCGTATTCAACAATTTCATCGGCAACTTCCGGATCATAGATCAGATTCGCCGGTTTCGGTCCTACAATAACAGGGACAACAACAACATCAACAGAACCGTCCGGGTATGTTACGGTAATTTTACCGGTGGTCGGACCGGGGATGGTGGTATCGATTGCCGGGGAGGTTATATCGGCTACCGTAATGTTCGAAGGCAGCTGGTTTTTGTTTGTGATATTGTCGAGAAGATCAACGACGCCGCCGTATGGAACATTTTCATCTTTGACGGTCGGATTGTAAGTATCGCTCATTGAACGAACGGTAATCACCCTGTCAACTGTCGTAACATTTCCGGCGTAGTCGGTTACGCTGTAAGTAAGAGTGTATACGCCGCCCAGATGTGTATTTACCGTTCCGGATACGCTGATATCGGTGATTTCTCCGTCTTCGTCGTCGGTGGCGGTGATACCCGCCAGGTAATCGAAGGTGTCGCCTACCGAAATGGTAACCGGGGTTACTCCGTGAATCTCCGGCGCGTCGTCTATGTAATAGAAGGTAAATATATTTGTTTCATCGTTCGGCGCTATATAGACCGCCGTGCTTTGCGACGGATCAAATACGTATATATCCGATGTCGGGATCGGGAGTGTAACGAAATCGTGCGGTCCCGACGGAAGGTTGCCTATTCTCCGCGGTATTGTGGGAACAGGGATATTTGTATGTGTACCATCGGCGCGCTGGAGATAGTAGTTGATTATATATCTCCAAACCATCGGGAAAGAAATTGTCTGCTTTCTTCTTACCGTGCCGGTTGAACCGGAAAGCGCGAAGTAGGCTTCTTCTCCGCCGAAAAGATCAATTACATCGTAATAGCTGTAGTTCTTGCTTCCGACAGCGGTAGGGGTTCCGGTAAAAGTTGAAGCGCCCCGAAAATATTCGTATTTCAGAGTATAGGTGTTATCCGTCTTGTCGAGCGGTGTATCAGCTCCGCCGGTAAGGAGCCAGGAAATCCGAACGGTATTTATCGAACCGTTCCAGATCGGTTCTGACAGAGGGCTGATCGCCTCATGCGGAATATTGACATTCATCATCGATATTCCCTGAGGGTCGGTGATCGCGATATGAGGCGTCAGGTCAGGATATGACAAAACATCGTCATATGTTCTTTTCCAACCGACACTTCCTATATACGCCTTAGAGTAGTTAACATTGTCAAACTCTATGGCTACCGCGTTTTTGATTCCCATATTTTTGGGAGAGGCATATATACCCAACGCACCGTAATCTCCGTCCTTTTCGGGAATGAAATTAGGATCGTTGTGGAGAACAAATGCAAAACCGCCGTCCATACCTTCATTGGATATGGCGTTTGAAGGCGCGTAATAATTGAATGCCCAAAGCATATCATTTTCGATAAGGTTATACTTTTCACTCGAACGGGCATAGCCACTGGCGGCAAGTTTGTCGGTAAGGATTAATTCGTTTTCTCCCGCCATCGAGGCATTTTGATAAATATACTCCGGAGACGGGACATACATAGTATCGCTGACATTCTTGCCGACAACCGATGAAGGTATAAAAGTAGTCGGTCTCGGTTCCGCCGCATATACGGCGATCGGAGTAAATAAAGAGACCAGGAGTAAAAGAGCCAAACAAAACGAAATGGATCTGCGTTTTTTCATTGCTTTTGTCCTCATACATTAGGGTAAGAGATAGTGAAACGGATTTATCTGATTAATTGAACTCCTTTTTCTTGTTTGCGAAGATTACGATCAACACCCCGGCGGACAAAATGATCAAACCTGCCCGCAAGAGCAGTTTGTTATTGTTGCCGGTTTGCGGAGCGTGCACTTCGGTCGAATTCGAAGGGGGCATCGGTGGCGGAGTAAGTTCTGTTTCTATAAGTTTAATCGTTTCCGAGGTTTCTGTTGTTGCCAGCGGCTCGGTAGTTTCCGGAGATTCAGTTATTACCGGCGGTTCGGTCGTTTCCGGGAGTTCGGTTATCTCTGGAGGTGATGTCGTTTCGGGGGGTGATGTCGTTTCCGGAGGCGATGTTGTCTCCGGAGGTTCCGTCATTTCCGGAGTTGTTGTCTCCGGAGGCGGGGGCGGGTTATGATAATTGGTTACCACAAATCCATGTTCCGCATTGCCGGATATCGCGGAATCGTAATAATCCACCGAATCTTCCTTAACGGTATAGACTATTTTGACGCCGTCTTTATATTCGTGCAGGTCAGTGAAAATTCCTGACCAATTATTGTCCTGATTTAGTATGAGCCTTGCGCCTGTTTCGAAATTATCCGCTAAAAGTCTTACTATGATGCTGCTCGGTCTTAAACCCGACCGGTTATTTGAATCAACCCAGACTTTTGTTACCGGTATGTCTATCCTGCTCGGTGTGTAGATGTTTGTAACATCGTAGCCGGATATTACGGTTTTGTAATCGAAAACGGGATCCTCTGAAATGGTATATTTAATTTCAACGCCATTTTCGGTTGCGGGCAAATCGGTAAATGACCATTTCCATCCGTCGGCTTCGGTAACTGTTTTGGAGTAGATTTCAATATCATTTTTCAGAAGGCGAATAGTTATGCTTGTCGGTCTTATGCCGTCACGGTTATTGTTGTCCGCCCAAGTCTTCTTACCTTCGACATCAACCGTGTCAGGTTCGAGAGAGTTTTTGATTTCATAACCTGCTGTCATATCTCCCGATATAACGGCTGCATATCCGGAAATTTTTCTTTCTCTGACGCTGTATTCGTATTCGTTTCCTTGTCCGTCATACTTCGACAAATTAGTAAAAGTAAACGTCCATTCGCCGGAAGCATCGGGAGTTGCGGTTTCACAGCCTATGTATATCGGCTCATCCGCGCCGCCGCTTGTTTTACGCCAGAGTTCAACTATAATTGATTCGGGACGGATTCCATTCAAGTCATTATCATCATCCCATATCTTTTTGACTTGAAGCTCAACCGTCGGATCAACTTTTCCGATTGTTACATTGCCGTTGGTGCCGATACCGCCTCCGCGGGTTGCGGAATAGTTTCCGGTAATAAATACCTTTGCCAGGTTTTGCGTATTTGCATTGCCGGTTTCGTCGGTATGGAGTTCGAGAGCAACTCCTTCTCCCATTAATGTGCCGACGAGTTTGTTCAGCGGAACTTCGGCGCCGCTTTCATCTTTCCAGTGGTAGGGCGCTCCGCCGAGCATTGTGTTTGAGATGAAATAGTTGGGATTGCCGCCGTGCGCGCCAAAACCGATTGTCGCGCTATAAAGATAGATATCCTTTGCGGAAGAAGCGCTATTCTGGTATATAGCTCCGCCGTCCGTCAGGTAGATTTTCGTGTTGCTTATCGGGCATCCTGCGTAACCGCCGCCGGCTATCTCGGCTTCGTTATCGGTTACTACAACGTTTTCAAGGAAAAGTTCGCCATTCTTGTAACCTTCAGCATCATAGCCGTTTACATAAATACCGCCACCACCAAACATATAATTTGTGGTGCCGCAACCTAGCATTTTGTTGTTTGTTATATATCCTGCGGTTATGGTTGCTTTGGAAACTCTGTTGCCATAGGCAGCTTGTATGAAGATACCGCCGCCGGTCGCGCCGGAGCTGTTGCCGTCAACAGTTCCGCCGGTCATAATAAGGTAGTTGTTGCCGGAACTTGCCTCTATGGTTCCAATGCTGATACCGCCGCCTACTTCTTCGGCGCTGTTATTCTGAATAAGTCCACCGCTGAGATTAAATGTTCCGCCGTCATAGACGCAAACGCCTCCGCCGGCAGCGGCGTCGTTCAAGGGCGTAGGTCCGTTAATAACTTGATTGTTTTGAATGATGCCGCCGGACATGTTGAGCTTTGCGTTATCTTTAACAAAAAAACCGCCGCCCCACATGGCTGTATTGTTCTGTATAATGCCGCCGGTCATATTCACGGTGCACCTGTTGCCATTACAATAAACAGCCCCGCCGCCCTTTCTTATGCTGGCTGTTCTTGAAGCAATATGGTTGTTTTGCAGTACCGCGCCGTCTTCGATATTTAGCGTACCCTGGCAATTAATCAGGGCGCTGTCGGCGCCGGATGCAAACTCGGAATTTCCGTCAACGGTGATATTTTTAAGAGTGGCTTCGGTGCCGGATGCTACCCGGAGCAGATATCCTTTAGTCAAAGCTTCGCGTTTTAAAACGGCGTTTGTGCCTTCGAGAGAGACTTCTCCTGTAATCGTGACGGTACCTGTTACAAAAATAGTGGTAACATTTGGGTGCGCTGCCGCCAGTTCTTTTGCTTTGGCAAAAGTTTTGACTGCGGTCTCTTTCGTGCTGCCGTCATTAGCGTCATCGCCGCCGATACCGTTAAGAAAAATTGCGGTTGAATTTAAATCAAGCCCCATCAGCATCGGGAGATTTTCATTCTCAGCGGTCACAGATTCAAAAACAGTACTGAGCGCTCTCGTTTCTGCAGTTTCGCCGACAAAAAAGAGGGTCAGCTTATGTGTTCCTACAGACAGACCGCTTGTATATTGCGGGAGCAGAGTTATAACCGTGCTGCCTTCCTTTACGGTATAGTCGGTATCCAAAATCAACTCAAAGATGTCGTCTATCACCGCGTGAGAGAATTCGGCAAACGGAAGATCCGCCTTGAATTCCGCCGGCTCACCCGATACAACGACAAGGGAAATTTCAAGCCATAAGTCGGCGTCGTTAAGTTCCGCTTCATCCGATACGTTATCGTCCGTAATTTGCTCAGACGAAGTATCGGTAGTTTCAGCGTCTGTTGTTTCGGAGTTTTGTGTTTGTTCCCCCGTCTGCGATTCTGTGTTCCCTGTGTTATCCGATTCCGCAGTTGAGGGGGCGTTATCGTCGTCTGACAAATCTTGTTCAAGTTCATTCGATGCAGGAGGAACGGCTCCCTCTGCCACAGCCGGCATATAAACCTGCATCGCTATTGATATCAGCAAAATGAGTACCAAAAATACTCGCGACATGTTTATTCTCTTATTCATTTTCATTATTAAAAANCTTCCTAAATTTTAATCTTCTAATAAAATAAAACCCAAAAATTATCACAATGATAAATTGATTGTAACATTAAAAAAGCGACTGAGCTTCAAAATACAGAGTTTGTAAAAATTCTGCATATGAAGGAACACAAATCAACCATTTTTGTATTCCTTATAGTAAAAGCTCAGTCGCCGCAATTTGATATCACCGGTTAAAACTTCATTTGCAACCGGAAGTATTAACCGGCGTTTGCTAAAAGTACTGCTTTATTGCGCCGGGGTAACTGAGATGATGTGCGGGTTGACGCCCTCATACCAATAGAGGAAGCCTTCCATGTCGATTTTGTCGCCGATATTGAGATTCTTTACTGCGGAATATACGGCGGTGGTGTTATCGCAAAGATAGGATTCAACGGTGAACAAATAAGGGTTGCCGTTAACGGAGGCGTTGAAGTAAAGGTCGTCGCCGTCGGAGCCGGAGCCGTCCCAGTTGTAAAGGAAGGCGACGTCGTTGCCGTCGGCGTCTTTTATCGATTCAACGGTCATTCCCTTAAAGGAAACAAACTTGTTCTGATGGTTAATAAGGTCATCTGTGCCCAATATCTCGGTAATATCGAAAGCGGGGGCGATATAATTGCCTTCAAGGATTTCGAATGTAGCGTCGATTATTTCAATTTCGCCTGCCCATTCGGCTTTAAAGCCGGTTACCTTGATCTTTGTGCCTTGGGTAAGTTTTGCGTAATCGTCCTGAGAGCATGCCATGTTATAAAGGAAATAAGCTCCGTCTTTATCCTGAGAATAAACGGTGGCTTTATCTTCCCACCAGGACTGCTTCGCTTGGACGTAGGTCTCCACGACCACCTCGGAATCGAGAGGCGCGGCGATATACTCGGCGTATGTCATGACGCCTTCGCCTTTGACATCCGGTGTCTCGGCGGCATCTTTGCCGCATGCGGAAAAGGCGAACAACATGACAAGCGCCATAAGAACAGCGATTAATTTTTTCATGATAAACTCCTTTTTATTGGAAAATGTAACACTAAAACCATCTTATTATACCATAATAGTGGGCGAAAGTCAAGACAAGCCGGGCTAATTTTACGCATATTTTGCATTTTCAGCGTTTTTTAAACGCTTCTTTTGCCAAATAAACCAGTATCCCGACCCATGCGGCGGCAAGACAAATGAGCAGCGCTTTTGACGCTGCGGGAAGTCCTTCGGTGAATTCCCTGCCCGTCGCATAATCCTCGTTTAAGCTGTCGAGTCTGTAAAGCGATGTGACCGACGAATAAAGATTTTCTATATATTCGTCATCAACAGTCTCGCCGCGCCGCACCGATTTTGCGGTATTTTCAATCAACTGCCCGGCGGCGTTCCGCAGCGAAGCCGAGCCGTTGAACACCGGGGTCACGAAGGTGTTGTCAATATTGGCGAGCAGCAGTTTTACCGCGTCGATTTTAACCTTGTAATACTCGTTTGTATCCTCCCCCGCCCTTGATAGATAATCTATATATTCCTCCGAATCCTGCGCCTTTTCGGTGACAGGGACATAACCTTCGGTTTTGGAATATGCGATCTGGACTTCGTTTGACAGCAGGTATTGCACAAAAAGCCAGGACGCCAACACCCGCTGCGGATCGGCTTTATTGAAAACGCAGACGGAGGGCCCCTGCGAGATCATCCTGGGATTGTCGGCGTCAAGCTGAGGTATCGGCATTACAGCGGTTTCAAACTTGACGAATTTGTCTTCGGCGATATCCGAGAGCGGAGCTTCGGATCCCATCCATGTCGAACCGGCGGTCGAATCGATGGCAAACACGCACTGCCCCGCGTTCAGGAAGTTTGCGGGATAGCTTGAGATTTTGAAAGTCGAGAATGCGCCGGTTTTGACGTGTTCGGATACGGTCAGCAGGATATCTTTTGTAGTGTCGTTAAACAGGGATATATTGCCGTTTTCGTCGGAATACCCGCCGCCGCTCTGGCAAAGGAGCTGAATCATCATATTGTCGGTCGATTTATAGATAAACGGAATCATGACTTTTTGACCGTTCAGCAGGTAATTGCCGTCGGCGTCCTGTTTTGCCGCCGCTTCGGAGACTTCCCAGACAAAATCCCAGCTGAGCGTTTCGGGCAGCTCGTAACCTAAGTTTTCGACAAAGGTTTTATTGATATAGCAAGCTTCGGTCGAACGCATAAAAGGAAGGGCGTAAAGTATTCCCTCTATCTTACATTCGGAGAGAAACTGAGGGATGATTTCGTCTTTAGAAGGCGAATCGAATTTGATTTCCGAACCGCCGAGACCGTATTTCGGGTCGCTTGCAAGCTTATCCAACGGCACTACGGTGTTTTCGCCGGTCAGATATGTCGCGATATGATCGGGATAGGTTATGCAGACATCCGGAGTAGTGTTCGTGGCTATGTTGGTGATTACGTCGTTGTATATCTTGCCGTAGTCGGTGTAGAGCCGCATATTTACTTTGATGTTCGGGTAAATTGCTTCAAAGTCGGAAAGCGCTTTTTCGTATATCCTCGTCTGGTTTATATTCGTGTCGTTTTTTGCCCAGAAGGTGATTTCATGCTGTCTTGATGTATCAAAGCTTTCGGGAATTGCAAATTCCGGCAGACCGCGTGAGCCGTGGCAGGAGAAAAGAGAAGCCGCTGTCAGCGCGGCGCAGACAAGCGCGGCGAAATTATGCTTCGGTTTCATCCTTTTAAGCCTCCTCTTGATACGCCGGACATAATCTTTTTGCGGTTCAGGAGGAAAAGCACTATCAGGGGAACTGAAATTACGACTACCGCCGCCATCATCGCCGGGATGTTTTCTCGGCCGAAGCCGTTTTCGCGGATTTCCTGTATGCCGTTTGAGACGAGGAAATATGCGGGGTCGTCTGTTATCAGCCGCGGCCATACATAGGAGTTCCAGCACTCAATTACTTTCAATATGGTGACGGTCACAAGCGTCGGCTGACAGATCGGCAGCACTACTCTGTAAAGATATCGAAAATCGGATGTGCCGTCGACTTTCGCGGCTTTATACAGCTCGTCGGGAATCTGGCTGAAATTTTCTTTAAGAAGATAGATATAGAATACCGAGACAACCGAAGGGAGGATGAGACCGGTAAAGGTATTGCGCAGTCCTAAATCAGTTATCGTTACGAAATTGGTGATAATAACAAGCTCGGCGGGAATCATCATCAGCGCCAGAAAGAAGGTAAAGACCGCGTTCTTGCCGGGGAAATCGAGTCTTGCAAAGGCAAAGGCGGCGAGGATAATGACGGCAAGCATCAGCGCCGTCGTGCAGACGGTGAAAATCACGGTATTAAACACATACTTCGCAAGCGGGACAGCCGTGAAGGCGTCGATATAGTTCTGCAGAGTCGGGTTTGTTGCGTAAAACTTCGGAATATATTCCGAGTTGTAGCTCGAATAGCTTTTGAACGAGGTGAGTACCATCCAGTAAAAGGGGAACAGCACCACAAGCGCCCAGAAAACGAGCACCGAATATATAGCGCCGTCACGAAGACGATTTTTCAGACGGACGTTTTTCTCGATTTTTTCGTAATCATAGTTTTTAGACATGGCGCACCTCAGTCGTAAAACACATGCTTGGAGCTGACAAGAAGATTGATGACGGTAATTGTCAGCACAATCGCAAACAGTATCAGCGCCGCGGCGGAGGCGTAAGACGGATATCCTCCGCTGTCGCCGTAAAGCATATCGTAAACATAGCCGACGATGGTGTTCATACCGGCGGCGTTGAGATTGACGCCGAAAAGCGCGACCTGATCGCTGTACGCTTTAAAAGCGCCGATGAAGCCGGTTATCACGAGATAAAAGATCGTCGGGGATATCATCGGCAGCGTTATTTTATAAAAGATACGGAAGCGGCCGGTTCCGTCGACCTGCGCGGCTTTGTAGTAATCCTGTTTTACCGACGCCAGAGCCGATGTCAGTATCAGAATTTTGAAAGGCAGCACAATCCAGATTGTATAGACGCAGTTGACAAGCATTTTCGCCCAGTAAGGGCCGTTGATGAAATCTATGGCGGTGCCGCCTAAGGCTTTAACAAGAACATTGACAAGACCGTCGGAATAGGGAGTTTTGTTGAACAGTATCATGAAGACAAGCCCTACCGCAAGAGTGTTGGTGACGTAGGGCAGGAAATATATAGTCTGAAACAGCTCGCGCAGCTTTTTTATTGAGCTGAGCAGCACCGATATAAACAGAGCGAGCCCGGTCGATACCGGGACGGTGATTATAACGAGGATAAAGGTGTTTTTCAGCGCCGACAGGAAATACCGGTCGCGGAGCACATAGCCGAAATTATAAAAGCCGTAGCCGAAAAAGGTCTGCGACGCCGAGTTATAGCCTTCTTCGAACGAATAGATAATTACATCTATCAGCGGATATACCAGAAATGCTCCGATAAAAAGCGCCGCCGGCAGAAGATACAGCCAGCCTTTTATATTTTTCTTTTCCATAGCCGCACCTCATATGCTGAAGTAAATCCGTTTTTCGTCGTCCCGGTTGAAAAGATGAGTTTTTGCCGGTTTCAGCGAAAATCGGACTTCGGGTTTTGAAATATCCGCTGCATTTTCTGCGCTGATTATCGAGCGGATGACTTCTCCTTCGAAAGCCGGATGAGTCGACACAACGCTTATATCCCTTCCCATGACTTCGACTCTCGAAAGGCTGCATTTGAGCGGACCTGCGTCGTCGGGCAGAAAGCCTTCGGGGCGGACGGCCGCGTATATCGGCATATCCTTGACGCCGGGAGTTTCGAGTACTGCTTCCCCTCCGATATGAAGTTTTCCCGAGATGATTTCGCCGTCGAAGACATTTATCGGAGGAGTTCCTAAGAATTTAGCGACAAAGAGATTCACCGGATCGTCGTAAACTTCCTGCGGGCGGCCTATTTGATTGACAACTCCGTTCTTCATGACTATGATAAGGTCGGAGATGCTCATCGCCTCTTCCTGGTCGTGGGTGACAAAGACGGTGGTTATGCCGGTGGTTCGCTGGATTCGGCGAATCTCCTCACGCGTTTGAAGGCGGAGGCGGGCGTCCAGGTTTGAAAGCGGCTCGTCGAGAAGCAGTACCCGGGGCGTCTTGACGAGCGCACGGGCAATGGCAACACGCTGCTGCTGTCCTCCCGATAACTCGGAGGGACGGCGATCCATAAGTTCGTCTATCTGCACAAGTTTTGCCGCGTTATACGCCTTTGCTTTCATCTGTTCCCTTGTCAATTTGTCTTTGCCTTTGAGATTTTCAAGCGGGAAGACTATGTTTTCGAGAACGGTCATATGTGGGTAGAGGGCGTAATTCTGGAATACCAGCCCGACGCCGCGGTTTTCCGGGGGCAGGTCGGTGACGTCGTCATCACCGAAGAATATCCTGCCGGATGTAGGCTTTTCAAGGCCGCTTATCAGGTTCAGCGTAGTGCTCTTACCGCAGCCGGACGGACCTAACAACCCGACAAGCTTGCCGTCCGGGATTTCAAAGGTGAAATCGCTTACCGCAACGACGTCTTTTTTGATTCTGCGGTTTCGGTTGGGGTATATTTTTGTGAGGTTTTGAAGTACTACTTTCATATTGTTGATACCATATTTCAAACTCGAATATTCCGTTTCAGACGGAAAACACCGCTTATATTCTAACAGAAAAGCCGAGGTGTGTCAATGTTAAACATCGACAAAAAGACACATAGATGGATAACTCTTTTGAAACAAAATTTTACCGCGCATGGAAACGAGTTCCATACGCGGTTAGCGGTAATATTGGTATTATTCAAACTGATAGACATTCATCTGACCCGGGGCGCACCAGTCGCCCGAGGTGATTATGCCGTCATTTTCGCTGTAAAAAGCGTCGCCGTCATAATGTTTGGTATTGACAAAACCGTTCCAAGCGAGGCGATTTACGGTTTTAATTTCTTTGCCGTAAATAATCTTGAAAGCGCCGCTTTCAAAGGGGGTATTATTTACAACGGCGATATAATTTTTGCCGTCAAGCTCAAAGTGGGAGATAATGCCCGGATTACCGTAAGGACTTTCTACCGCAGTTACGCCGGGAATTTCGCCGCTTTTGAACTCTTTGTATCCGCCGTAGGTCTTGCCGGTCATCCATGTGCCTTTAAGAGAGGCGTCGCGGAAGAAATCGCCGAAGCGGTGCAGGAAATGGCGGTTTACGCGGGAGAGAGATTCAAATGTTCTTGTCCTCTCGCCGAATTCGTCGATAGGCGATACGCGATAGTTTGACATCGGCGCGCGCATATAGATGAAGAACCAGAGGATTCCCTTGCATCCGCAGGCTGCGGCCGCGCTGAGCTGCCAGCGCAGGTCATCTTCGTCAGGTTCGCGGTAGCGGTAATGGCCGACAGAAAGCAGCGTCGTCCAAAGCGGGAGATTTGCGGCTTTCGCGGCGTCGGAATAATACTTCAGGTTGAGGAAAAAACGGTCTGTGCCTTCTTCCTCCGGATTCATCTGGGTATAGCAGTCATAGCAGAGCATTTTAAATTTGCCGTTATTCGCCATATGAGCCGCCCACTCCGAGAAGGTATCGAAATGGAGTATCGACTGCTCGATTCCGCGCCAGTAAGGCAGGAAGTTGATGAACGGGGTGAGCTCCGGGGCGATTTCGAGCTGTATTTTATTCGCCGTTATGCAGGACTTAAAGTCGATTTCTCTCGACGGTTCGTCGCCGATATGAAAACCGATAGTTGCCGGATGACGCCCGAAATCCTCGTAAGCATCGGTAAAGCGGTTCCGGTATTCGTCCGGATTTTCCGAAGCACCGTACCACCTGGCTCGGGAATCGCAGATGATAGCTTTAAGTCCGTTTTCTTCGCAGGCGTCAAGTATATCTATCATATCCTGCTTTTTTGAATGAGCCGGATTGTATTCCGGACTCATCGCAAAGCTCATTCCGAGATCTTTCCAGTCAATGACGTCCTTATTCTTAAGATCGCCTGTTCCGGTATAGTTCCAGAAACCTATCGGATATTTTTCCACAGAGAGCTCACTCCTTCAGTTATGAACGTTGTTATATGCCGATTTATCAGCCTACGCCCGGTTCTTCAACGGGAATAAGATAGATCGTATAGTTTTTGTTATGACCGGGATATGCGTATTCTTTTGTTCCGGCCTTATCCATGAATACCGAGTAATAGCCATAAAAGGCTTCATACGGCAGATATTCCCAGGGTTTCGGAACCTTGACAATGTGGCGGGTGAATTCAAGCTTGCCGTCGTCGTTATATTCGCCGATCTGCACAGTCACTATGCGGAGTTTCTTTCCCCATTCTGCAAATGGAGCGAAGATCGGGTCTTCGTTGTCTATCTCGTCGTAATAAGTATAGATGGTGCCGGAAATAGAGTCGTAGGTACCCTCGTCATCTTCGTCATCTTCGGCGGGGTCATAGTAATAGCTGTAATAGTATGAGTTTTCTGTGATTTCTAATGTCTCGCGGTCCATTATATAAGTGTCGCTGTTGAATTCGCCGTAACCGTTTTCATAAAATTCGTTATAAGAGCTGAAATGATATTTTTCGGCGGATTCTCCCGAATAATTGACTTCTTCGTCGCAGCGGTCATCTACCAATGAATAATCGAAGAAATCATAGTCATCTTCTTCAAGGAGAGAGGAGTTGACCATAATCTTGCCTTCTTCATCTTCATAGAAGTCGAAGCCATTGTAATGAGCGCTATAGGAGGAGTCATAATAGTCTTCTTCAAGCTCGCCGGTATAAGCGATAAAAGCGCGTTCGCCGTTGTAATTAAGATAAAATGAATCTCTTATCGTGCCGTCGTCATATTCGAGATGGTAGAATATGTTGTCGTATTTTTCGAGCAGATTCGAGACACGGTTCGCTTCGGCGATCTCGTCGATATCATATTCGATGTCATACGAAGGCAATTCCATCCCAGACAAAATATACTTGGGACGGAGAGCGGTGCTCATTCTTGATGTGGAGCGTCTGTTTGCCTTGAACTCAAAAATAAAGTCGTAGCAATAATAACTTCCTTCTTCATCGTTGAACAGCACAAAATAATACGCTTCGACTTCATTGTCATCGGAATAATAGATCTCGAAATCTTCTTCATCGGAGCCGTTGTATTCATCGATATATGACTGTCTGTACGGGAATCTGTATATCTCGGTTCCGTCTTTCTTTTCGATGACGACATCACCGTATTCGATCATGTCGCCGGTCGGAGCGATAAACTTGAAGCCGGGATTGAAGACTTCCTGGGCTGCCGAAACCTGATCTTTTGTCAGATAATCAACGCCTTCGTTTTCATAGATCCACTGCCAGTATGAGGTGATAACATACCAAAGCAGCGTGGGGTCGCTGAGGTCGATTTTTTCATAGTCGGTGTATCCGGCGAGTCCGGAGGAAAGCGCAAAGGCATAAGGAGTGACATACTCGACAAAGTCATCCTCGCTGCCGGCGAAAACGGCTGCGGCGCAGTTGAATAGCATCGCCGCGGCCATTAGAATCGCAAGCAAAATCTTTTTGTTTTTTCTCATTTGTTTTTGTCCTTTCTGTTTTTAAGAGAAGTTTTCACAGCTGATAAAAGTCCCCCTGAATTTGGGTTTATCTCGGTATTTTTGCGCGTAACGAATCTCAGCCTTTTTGTTTCAGTAATACAATCGGGCAGACTCATTTCTGTTTATATTATATCTTATAATAAAATAATTGTCAATCCTTTTGAAAAAATAACTGCTTTATGCCAAAAGCTTCCTTCGTCATTACGTTGTCCGTAAAATGCCGGTACTTGCTTGCAAATCCAATAAAAAGCCGCGGATCATTAAGATCCGCGGGCAACATAATTTTTCCGTATTATCTTATATTCTTCTGACAAATCAATTCAATTCGTGAAGTTGTCGAAATATCCCTGTATCAGCACTACCGGTGTTCCCTTATCGCCGCTGCCGCTGGTAAGGTCGCAAAGAGAGCCGATAAGGTCAGCAAGCTGACGCGGGGTGGTTCCCTGAGTTGCCATGCTGCCTTTCAGCAAGCTGTCTTTTGATTTAATGCTTTCGGAAATCGCTTCTTTAAGCGCTTCGCCCTTAAGATCCTTAAAATCGTTGTCGGCGAGATATTTGAGTTTTATCTCGTTGGGAGTTCCTATAAGCCCCTCGGTAAAAGCGGGGGAAACCACCGGATCTGCCAGCTCCCATATTTTGCCTTTCGGATCTTTGAAAGCGCCGTCGCCGTAAACCATTACCTCGACGTGCTTGCCGGTCGCTTCGGCTATCTTGCGCTGAATTTCCTCGACAATCGGCTGACAGCTGCGCGGGAAAAGCTTTACGCTGTCCTCCGTCGCTTTATTTGAACCTAAAAGACCGTAGTTTTCGTTATATCCGCTGCCGTTTACAGGTTCGGTCAAAATATCGTCAAGACCGAGTACAATCCTTGCTCCGGCTTCCCTGAGAATACGTTTTGTACGGGCGCGGGTATGAACGTCGCAGGTGATGACAACGTCGGTGTAGTCAAGTATCGTTTTCGGACGGTTCGCAAAAATAATCTCGCACTCGGCTCCGCTTTCTTTTATAATGTCTTCGTAATAACCGACGTAATCGACTCCGGTGAATTCATGCGGGACTACGCCGAAAAGTTCGCGGTAACGCTCAAGCGTAAGAACATCGCTGTATGGATTTACCCCGGATTCGTCAATCATGTCAAGGGTTACAAGTTCGTTTCCGACCTCGTCTGAGGGATATGAAAGCATCAGCACAATCTTTTTGGCAGCCTTAGCCATTCCGCGAAGACAGACGGCGAAACGGTTGCGGGAAAGTATCGGGAAAATCACGCCTACTGTATCGCCACCGGTTTTTTTCTTCACATCTATCGCTATATCTTCGACCGAAGCGTAATTGCCTTGAGCGCGGGCTACTATCGACTCAGTCATCGCAATGACGTCGCGATCCCGGAGTTCGAATCCTTCGATTTCCGCAGCCTCAAGTACGGCTTTTGGCACAAGCTCGGCAAGATCGTCTCCTTCGCGGATTATCGGACAGCGTATCCCCCTGGAAACAGTGCCGACTCGGCGCTCCTTTTTATCCATTTTTGTAAAGTCCCTCCTGAAATCGTTCGGGCGCGGTCATATCGCAGCCACACATAAAACAACAACTAATTATAACTTATATTTATTCTGATTTCAAGGTAAAATTCATGTATAATTATTAACATTTTTAATTGATTTCCCGCCCTTATCCGTGTCTTAGTTTTCACCGGCTTCAAGATTTGAGCGGAGAATATTGTAAAACTCGGGAAAATCGCGCTTTATATTCACTATTCCGCCTTCGATTCGGGTAAAGCAATGTTCTGATTCTCCCTCGAAAACTTCTTTGCCGCCGCTTATCATTTTATACGAAATCTTCATCCGAACTCCGGTTGCAAGGATCAATTTTACAATTACCTTTACCCGTTCCGGAAAGACAGCGGGTTTTAAGTATTTGACTGATAACGAAACTACCGGAGATACCACGCCGGCAGCCTCGAAAGTTTCAAGTCCGAATCCGACGTCGGAAAGCCAGGCGCACCGCGCTTCCTCCATCCATCTTATGTAATTTGAATGATGGACAATTCTCATCTGATCTGTTTCATAATATTTAACATCATGAAAGTAAACGAATTCATCAGCCATTTCTTTCCTCTATCTGTATCTGTTATCTGTGCCGATATATTTTTTTGTCGAGCGCAAATACCCTCTGACTGAAGGTACGGGGTTCTATCGACTCAAGAGTTGTCCTATATATCTCGAGGCGGCTGTCGGTCAGATCTATCAAAGACAAAAGTTCCGCTTCCACCGTCATGGGAAGCACCGCCGCGCCGAATTCCAATTTACCATGATGCGAAAGCAGCATATGCTTTACAAGAATCGTTTTTTCGGCGCTTACGCCGAGTTCTGCGGCAGCTTTCTCTATCTCCTCCGCTCCCAGAACCGGATGGCCGATAAGATGTCCTTCCAGAGTATATTCCGATACAAGCCCGAGGTCGGAGATGGAATATTCCGCCTGCTTTGCCAGGTCGTGAAGCAGCGTTCCGCAAAGCAAAAGATCTCTGTCCACGAATGACGAATAGAGTCCCGCGAGAAAATCTGCGATGCGAAGCATATTCAGCGTATGCATTAAAAGACCGCCGGGGAAAGCGTGGTGAACGCTCTTTGCCGCCGGAATGACGCGAAGAGCCGATACCTGTCTTTCGAAAATAAACTCGGCAAGGGAACGATATTCGATATCGTTCATCGAATTTATAAGGGCGCGGATTTCTTCTTCGGAGGCATCTATATCTATCGGGGCGGTTTCCGTCAGGGCGGAGCGATCGTAGTTATCTCCCTCTTCCGTTAAACTGAGCTGAGAGGCGATCATCTGAAGCGATCCCTGATATTCGGAGACTTTGCCGCGAAGTTTAACAACCTTTCCGGAATCGGACGCTGTGAGCGGACCTGCATAGTCCCACATCTTAATATCCATCTGTCCGGTTCTGTCAGCGATGTTTCCCGCAAAATAAGGTTTTCCGGAAGATGAGGTGCGAACAGCGGCATCTTTTAATATATAATAGCTTTCGACGTCGTCACCGCTTTTGAGATCGACTATCGGCTTTTGAATATCCATTTGTTTTCCTTTCAATAAAAGACTTATAATATAATACCACCGAAATTGAAACTGGATATAAACAAACATCTACGAAAAATATGCGTCATATGCCCAAAATTATTGATTTATCAAAAATTCCTTCGGTGCTGTTGCATTTTAAGACGGTTTCTGGTATAATATTCAAGGTTGCGCCGAACGCGGAAATCGCCGGACGACCGTTATAAATTTTATTATAAAGGAAAATAAATTAAATGCATATCTTCTGTCTTGACCTTGAGGGAGTTTTGGTGCCGGAGATCTGGATCGCATTTTCCGAAGCGAGCGGTATTCCCGAGCTGCGGCGCACCACCCGCGACGAACCGGATTACGACAAGCTTATGCGCTGGAGGATCGGAATACTCAAAGAGCGCGGTCTCGGACTTTCGGAAATTCAAAATGTAATTAGAACCATTGACCCGCTTGAAGGCGCCGTTGAGTTCCTCGACGAGCTGCGCACTCTCGCTCAGGTAGTGATTTTAAGCGATACGTTCACACAGTTCGCCGCGCCGCTAATAGAAAAATTAGGAAGACCGACGATTTTCTGCAACTCGCTTGAAGTCGCTCCGGACGGTGAAATCACCGGTTACAAAATGCGCACGAAGGACAGCAAATTTTCTACCGTCAAAGCGCTGCAATCGGTAGGATTCGACACGATAGCCGTAGGAGACAGCTACAACGACCTTGCGATGATCCGCGCCGGAAAATCCGGGTTCTTGTTCAAATCGACAGAGAAAATAAAAGCAGACAATCCGGATATTCCGGCGTTTGAGGATTTTGACGAGCTGATGTCAGCGCTCAAAAAAGCCATATCATAAAGCCTGCCGCGGTAAAACCGCGGCTTTTTTGTCAATTTTTATATTGTTTTGCGCATATGCCGCAGGCGCTGTATCCCTGCGCCAACAGCTCATAAATTCCCTGTATGTCATCAAGCTCGACAACCAATCGGTTTTCATCCTTGATTTTTTTCGCAGCGTGGCAGTTTGAGCTTATATGCAGGCACATTGTTGAAGTATTTAATATTACCGTAATCTTGTTGCTTTTTTCGATATTTTCTTCGGCTGAGGGTTCGGGAACCGTTTCTTCCGGCTGAACTACGGGTTGCGGGGCTTGCTCCGGTGTCTCCGCGCGCCTGCAGTATTCGCATTTTACATAGCCCAACGCTTCAAGCGCAGCAAGGTCGGCAACAGTTCCCTCCCAACGGTTTTCGTCCTTGATTTTGGCGGAATAAGAGCAGTCGGCGGTGTGATATTTTCCGGTGCTGATATTAACTATAACCTTTATGTTTCCGACAGCCAGACGGTTAAGCGCATCCGCCGCTGCGCCGGATGTGTCCGCCGCATAACCCGCGACGACCGCTTCTTCCGGTGACTGAGACGGCGGGATTTTTTCCGGGGATGATGTTATCTCCTCTTGTTTCGCCGTTGTTTCGGGCAAGGTGTCAGAGACTGGTTCGGCTGCCTCCGACAACGGCGGGGTTTGAGCTGCTTCTTCTGCATCCTGCGAATGCTTATGACACCACGAACAAACGATATAACCGTATTTTTGAATGGCAGACTCGCTTATCCTGCGCGCCTGCCGGTTTCCTTCGGATATTTTAGCAGCGTAGGGACAGTCCGAATATAGATGATACTTTCCGGTTGAATGATTTATAATAAGCTCTCCCGCCGCTTCGTCTTCGGGGAGGGAGGAAAGAGAGTCGTTGGAAGTAATGGCGTCAGCAACTAAAACCGTGTTGTTGGCCGTATTTTTTGAAGCTGCAGTTTCCTCTGTCACAGCTTCGGTCACTATATCAAAGGTTGTTTCGGGAATTTCGGATAAAACGGATTCGGCAGGAGGCGACGGTATATTTTCAGCTTCGGCGAATTCTTCTTTATTTTCTCCCGAAGCAACAGGAAAAGTTTCAGATTCCGAATCGTTTGCAGCTATGGCTGTTATAGCCGGTTCTATCGGGCTGATTTCGATTTCGACCGCTCGGTTTTCGCCGCAGGAGGAAAACAGCAGGATGAGAGCCGCGAAAAGCGCGGTTAATTTTCGGCGCATGAAACTCCTCCTTTCCGAAAAACGCTAAAAAGGAGCCTTTGGGCTCCGGTGATATAAACTGACGTTATTGCTGCCTTTTCAGATGCTTATAACACAGCAGTAAAGACGGCAATAAATAAATGATCATAATAAAATTGCAACATTGGTATCAGCCTGACATTTTAATTATACCACTTCGGGTTTTAGATGTCAAGATGTTTTGGTGTTCAAAAATATTCATCTTTTGGGGTATTTTACGAACCCGGCGAATTATCGCCTATATCGATTATTCCGAATCACTTCCCTTTTATATATCTGATTTTTTTCTGTAAATTAACTCCAATACGATATACAAAGCGCCGAAAAGAACACCCGCTACCGGCCAGATGATCCAGCTCCGCTGCCAGTCCATAGTGATAAAGCTATACGCCAGGTAAGCGGCGGTTGCAACAAGCCAATAGATGCCTATGATCGGCTTTATCTTTTTTACCAACGCTTTTTTGTCGGGATGATAATCATTTTCCTGCAGCAGCGTGGAATAAGCTCCCCGAATGATACCGGCGCTGACAAAGAGATAAACGGCGATCGCTATGATTGCCATGCCGACGGAAATTACGGCATTTTTTTCAACCTCAATCAATTCCGGCAAAAAATCTGAAGCTACAAAGGCAATTAACGCAAAAATGCAAAGCACGACGCCGATTACAATGTGTATGGCGAATTTCGGCATAAAATGCTGAAGCCGTTCTTTAACCATGCCGTCTATTCCGTATGCCGTTTCAAAAGGTTCTTTATCCATCCATTCAAAACTTTTGAGCTTGAATGCGTTCAGAAGAAACAAAGCGACCGCGCCGGCAATGATAAGCGCGGAAATGATAAAACCGAGCGGCTCGGCAAAAAACTTATCGCTCCAGATTCCCGAAAGAATCGGCGGGATAACCGACATGATACAAAGCCAGACCCCGAAAGCGATCGGTTTTGCGCTCCGTGATTTGGCACTGAGAAATGCGTTTGCTTCTTCCATGCTTAACTTGCGAAGGAGACTTCCGGATTCTTCCGTCTCTTCCGGGATGACTTTGGTTTCGATCTCATCTTTTACAAGATAGTCGGTGCTGACACCGAAGAGATTGCTCATTGCGATAATCCGTTCCAGATCGGGCGTGCTTTGCGCGCCTTCCCATTTTGAAATCGCCTGTCTGCTTACGCCTAACTTTTCGGCAAGCTCCTCCTGCGACCAGTTGTTTTGTTTACGCAGTTCAATGATTTTGTCTGCTAAGATCATAATTTTCACCTCATTTTAAATCTGCTTTTTCGGCTTTTCGTGACTATATTATAGCCGAAACGGCGGTTGCATACTACCAAGCGAACCTTGAACTTTCGCAACGGACGGTTGCACCCGCCGTTTTACTTGCTACTTGACGAAGCAGACTTATCCGTAACACGCTTTTTACGAGGCAGCAATGTGTTTCTGAAATCCGTTGTCAGACGGATTGTAATTACTCAGACCCCATCGAGTTCTATCTTGAAAACAGCTACGCCGTCGGGCGCGACTTTATTGAAGAATTCCACGCGCTTTTTGGAAAAGGGGAAATCCTCTTCATATCTTGCGACATAATCAAGTTTTTCTTCAATGGCGTATTTTGCCGGCAGTATCGGAAAGTCGGTAATGTTCGTGACTTTGCGGATTGGATACCGCGACTGAACGTGAAGGTCGTTGTAGTATTCCGCGTAGGGATTATAGACATAGAGCAGATAGCTGCCGTCACTTCGGCGCATGAGCGTATACGGCAGGTTGACTGTCAGCGGGTCTGTCTGTTTTTGCAGCCTTATAAAGATTTCTTTTAAAGCTTCGAGGAAGCCAAGAGAAATTTTACTAAAATAGAGGATATCGCCGAAATCGAGGAAATCGCCCTTGACCCTTGGGAAGGGAGTGTAGTTCTCCGGCACCCATTTAAGGTCGCCCTGATATTCGGCGCGGGTATCCGGTTTATCGGGATATGAGTCCAAACCGGCAAACAAATCGGTTTCAGCGGCGGATGAATTTAGTATATTATCCGGGATAACCGCAAAGAGCTGCTGCGGATAGCGAACGTCTTTATCGGTGAGTTTATACTGCGGACAAAGCGGCTCGTTTGTCCAGTCGAAATCCGCCGGAACGGTGCCGACGACAGCGCCATTGTATTCGCGCACCGACTGCTTTTCGCTTTCACCCAAAAGGTCGTAATTCGGCACGAACAGGGGATTTTTAAGCCCGTCGAGAGATTCGGGCTTTGTAACTCCGCTGATAACAAGCCCGTAACGGCTGAGTTCGGTCAGATATTTATGCGGCGACCAGCGGCGGGTGGCGATATACTCGGGCAGAAGATTATTATGCGCCGTTTCCGACCAGAGGATCATCGGTCCGGATATCTCCGTCACATCATGGCTGTATGCATATTCAAACCAGCCGCGCAGCGTCTTCCACTGATCTGCCGTAACTCCGTCGGCAAGGCAGACTAAAAGACCGGACGCGGCTCTTTTTATCGGTTCGCCGCTTTTCAGCATCTGATAGCCGAGCATCCTGTATGTCGTGCGCTCGAGACTTGCCGGACGGTGCGCCAGCACATCGTATTCCTCCGTCGAGTCCTTGACGCCTATCATGGTAAGCAGGTGTTCTGAGCCTATATGCGCGCCCATCAGCGGCACCATGGAAACAAGCTTGTGAAAAAGTTCGGGTTGACCGGGACCGCGGACGCTGTCCGGCAGGACATTAAGCGTTACGCTGTCAACTCCCGCTTCGATAAGCGCGGGCAGATCCATTCCGACGACATAGAGAGTTTCAAACGGGTCGGTAAGATATGCTCCTAAAATCGAGACTTTTGCGTTGATTTCGGCAAGAGAGGCGCAGAGTTTTTTGAGAAAGCCGTTCCAGCGCCATGCCGAAAACCTTATCCAACTCTCGCGATGCTCCCCCCAAATCCAGGTACGGCGGGCGTTTTGCTGTTCGGACGAGTCGGAATCCATGCCTGCGGCGATATCTTCCGGCAGCTCAAGACCTGCGTGAGTTACGAATTGATCGACATAATCAGCCGAATAATCGCGAGATGAACAGCTTCCGGGAACGGGGCAGAAGCAGTCGGACAGATGAACGCCGGCAAGCCCATAATCTTTTACGGCTTCACGGCATTTTTTTACAAAGAAATCCTCGTAATAGCTGCCGTCGTCAAGGCGTTTCAGCACATTCATGAAAATAGAGTTTCTTTCACCGTTTACATATATTGCTTTGTTGTCGGTCAGCCACTCTTCATGGTAGTAGTCGCGCATACTGCGGCCCATTATGCTTAGATATGCGTCAATGTTATGCTCGCGGAGGGAGCTGACAAGTCCGCGAAGGTGGTAATTCGTCCAGGTCTGGCGATAGCGAATATGATTTCGCGCGCAGCCGTATGACGCGCAGAAATCCGGCGGGAAGACTACTTCTTCATCCATTCCGCCGTGAAGATGGAATATATCCGGATGGAATACGAACAGCATGACCGCGTGCGGCTTCATTTTCATTCGTGTCAGCAGCTCGCCGACTCCGTAGTCCGGCTGCGTTACGTCGAATCCGAGCAGCTGCATCCAGAGATACAACTTATCTCCGTCCCGCCAGGTGTGAAGGAATTCCGACTGTGCGTTATTATTCTTTTCCATGACTTTTATCAGCTCATGCGGTGATTATAGCACGGGCTGAGTTCCTCCTAAATTATATTGTAATGTTGACTACTTATTAAATATTATAAAATAAAAGCAACTGTTTGTCAATGATAAATCAGAGATAAAACAAGAGAAACTCATTCTGTCATGAATCCTCTTCTTCGGAAAGAGTTTTATCGATATTCTCATAAAAGCAGGCGGGGGAAAGGTCATCGGACGGCGCGTTTTTGATGAGATACGACCGGAGCGCGTAGCAGAAGGCGCATTTTGTCGGGTAGCCGCCATCATCCGGTACAAATCCGCGTTCCGCGGCGTAGGAATACAGCGCGCCGACTCCTTTTTTCACAAGAAGCGCTATGACGGGGTATTTTTTCTCCGGAATATTTTCATAGAGATATTCCTGTGTATCAATCGAAAGTCCCGGGCAGCCGGCGGGAATGGCATTGCCGTATAAATCAAAGTGGCAATGCTGCGGACGCATGATGTCCCGACAGGGGGGAGAGTTCAAAAACGCCTTATAGGACTGTTTTTTGTATATCTCACTTGCAATCGCGAGGGCGCGTCCGTTCATGCCGACGCCGTATTCGCGGGCGGTGTCGGCGACGTAGTTTTTGCCTAATATCCCTTCAAGCTCTTTGCGGCTGTAGGTACGGTTATGATCAAGCTTTAAAAGACGGCGAAGAAAACGCTCCTGCCAGATGAAATAGTCAAAGCCTTCTTCATTCAGATGGCGCGCGAGATTAATAACGCGGTCAAGCGGAACATATTCGATGTGAAAAGGATCGGCGGAAATCATCACCGAAGTGACGCCGCGCTTTGAAAGCTCTTTGAGACGTTTTTTTACGATGTTATCATCCTTTGCCCAGAATGCATTTGTTTCTATATAGTCAACGGCGATGTTGTGCCGATTCAGCGCTTCTATCAGCGTCAGAAGAGCGGTGAAGTTCATGAAAGGCTCTCCGCCGCCGATGTGAACGGATGTGGTTCCCGCTTCTCTCAGCAGCGCGGCTGTCCTTTCGGCTTCGTCGGATGTGATGAAGTCCTTCGGGCATGACGGGGAGGAGCCGAACATACAATGGCGGCAGGCGGCGGTGCAGACATAGTTTGTTATGATTCCGGAATAATAAGGTGTGTTCATATTTGTTTTTCTCCAAATGTGATATCTTGTTTAATTATACATTATTTATAAGTTTTTGTCAATTAAATTTAACTTCCGCCTGTTTTGTTAAGCCATCTTACATCAAAACTGATTGTCAGATATTATTAAAATTACGCAATATTAATAAACTTGTTGCTATAAGCACCAGTTTACGTTCAGTTTACAAAATGTTATTGTAGTCATCGTTAATATATGTTAAAATTCTTTCATCACCGGTATAAGATACCGGATGTATATTTATTCAGGAAAAAGGAGAGTTTACAATGAAGAAAATTGCACCATTTTTACTGATCGCGCTTCTTGCGGCAATGCTTGCCGTGCAGAGCTTCGCGCTTCCTCCGCGTATCGCAACGATCACGATCCCCAAAGTGGGAGAAAACACTCCCGTTATCGACGGTGTATTCGATCCTTTCGAAGGATGGGGAGAGCCTCTTGTTCACATCGACAACGATTCTTACGGAGATTATGTCACCCGTCAGGATGATCCTTCCCACAACACCGAGGACATCAAGGGGTACTACAGATGGGACGAGAAGTGCTTTTACTTCTGCTGCGTCGTAAAAGACGCCGACCATGCCAACCCCTCCAACCCGGGCGACAACCCTTGGAAGGGCGACTCTATGCGTTTTGACATCCAGACCAATCTTGAGTCAGATGACCTGGGCGACACATCAAAGTATTGGTTCGCGCTCTGTGACGACGGCTCGGTTTACTTCTTCAACGAGAAGATTGAATCCGTTGTCGGCGGAGATGTCTTGAACGAAAACGGCGGCGATTACTGCCAGGCTTACGCGGTAGTTCACGACAAGGACACCGGCACCACCGTTTACGAAGTTGCGGTTCTCTGGGAATTCAACACTCCCGCGGGAACAAAAATTGAAAAGGGTTATGAATTTGTTACCGCGCAGAGGGTTATGGAAATGTCCACCGACGATCCTGAACCCACTCAATCGGTTCAGCTCTGCGGTTATGAAACCGACCCCAACAACACCGGAACGAAGTGGTTTGTGGCTACCCTCGGCGAAGCCGCGCCCGAAATAGTTATCGAAGCAGACCCCGCAGCCGAACCGGCTGCCGAGGCAG
>JGI24712J26585_10000053_pt1 | contig 82175 bp, 63 predicted proteins | sample BioPla3DNA2_FD_26585 | JGI IMG/M metagenome (IMG submission 26585) | reverse complement strand
GCGAATAATACCCATTAATCTTTTGGCTGCTCCATGTGGGCAGCCTTTTTTTATTTGTACTTGCAAAGTTTAGTTAGCAAGGTTAGAATATAGCATAATATAATTTAAGGAGCATACAATGGATTATAAGCAGGCTGCTAAGGATTTCTGTGAAAACGAAAAACAGTTTCATTTAGGGGTTATACCTACGGAGCAATCAAATCCCATAACTAGAAATTTGAGTGCTGTAATTAGCCGCGATACGGCTGAGGGCGTAAAGTGCATATTAGATGCAGATGTAAATATAGGTCCAGTTGCTAAAAAGGCTTTTGAAAGCGAAGAGTTTATAAGCTTAGTAAATGATATAGCGCGCTGCATGGACGAAGGGAAAACCGTATTATTTTCAAGCGTTGGCGCTTCAGGTCGCATGGCTATACAGCTTGATGCCACATGGAGGCGTTATTTTTTAGAGCTTACGCAAATATTGCCCCAGCATAGTGAAAAATTCCTACAGCTAATGAAAACCACAAATAGCTTTACAACAGGCGGCGATAGGGCGCTTGTTCAGGCGGTTGAAAACTTTGAAGACTATATGAGCTTTGGCGCAAGGCAGATACAGGAAGCGGGCGTTGGCGAGGGGGATGTAGTAATAGCCCTTGCCGAGTGCGGGCTTTCGGCGTCTATAAATGGCTCCGCTATAGAGGCGGATAAGCAAGGCTGCCGCACATATTATCTATACTGCAATCCTAAGGAAATACTGTCTAAACACCTTGAGCGCTGCCGCATGGTATTTGAAAGAGAAAATATTATATTTATGCCGCTTTATGTAGGCAATATGGCGGTTTCAGGCTCAACCCGTATGCAGGTTACGACTGTAGAGCTGCTTGTGGCGGGCGCGGCGCTTGAAATGGCAGCGGACAAATGGCTAAAGGCAAATTTAACTGCTGAAGAATACTCCTGCCTTGGCACTGTTTCGCTAACTGGCGATGAGTACGCGAGTGAATTTGAAAGATTAAGCGACTATTTGCGCAGTGGCGATGCGCTTAAAGGGCTTGCCGAAGCGGTGGAGCTTGAAGCTGATACATACAATAAAGGCGGTTTAATTACATACGCAACCCATGATTATCTTCTTGATATTATGACGGATACTACAGAGCGCCAGCCTACATTTACACTGCCGCCCTTCCGCAAAAAGGGAGAGGAAGGTCCGCTCAGCTGGGCTTATGTAAAAGACCCTCTGTACCCCGGAGATGTCGCGTGGAAGCAGCTTTTCCTGCGCCCCGTAAAAGGCCTTGAATGGACTGTGGAAGATTATATACAGATGAATGCCTCACAGAGCATAATAGACAATCCCCCAAAGGTAGGCTCTGAAGAGGTATTCAAGTACGATATAGGCAATAGCAGCGACCCCGCCCGCTGGGAGAAACGCCCCGCAGGGCTTGTGCTGGTGGATATAAACGGCTCAGCCTGCGACAAGGCTGTTAATTGGTTTAACAAGGAAGCCCCTAACTTTGACTTTTCCTGCGCTATTCGCCTTGGAGAAATACCAAAGTGTAAAATAGCGGAAAAAGAAATACATGTGCCGGTTAAGCTTAAAAAGAGCAGCATGAATTTAATGACGCATTTAATGGTAAAGCTTGCGTTTAATGTGCTAAGCACAGCTACCATGGCTAAGATGGGCAGGGTATGGGGCAACTGGATGATACAGGTACTCCCCACCAACAAAAAGCTTGTAGACAGGAGCACCCGTATAATAGCGAGCTTAATGGATATACCCTATGAAAAAGCTTGTGAGGAGTTTTATAAGAGCGTATCATTGCGCCAAAAAGGCGATGAATACCGCGAGAGCTTTGTAGTGGAAACGCTAAAACGCCTAGGTTTCAATCCGGAGGTTGAGAGGTGATGGAGCTAGGCTTTGACCACTATAAATATACCGAATTACAGTCTGAGCAAATAAAAAAGCGCATAGAATTTTTTGGTGGCAAGCTGTATCTGGAACTTGGCGGCAAGCTTTTTGATGATTTCCACGCCGCAAGGGTGCTGCCCGGTTTTAAGCCCGACAGCAAGATAAGTATGCTGCTAAAAATGAAGGAGCAATGCGAAGTAATAGTATGCATATGCGCTGATGATATAGAAAAAAACAAAATAAGGGGCGACCTTGGAATAACCTACGATGACGAGGTTCTACGCTATATAGACGCATTTATAGCGTATGATATTAAGGTGTCGGGCGTTGTAATTACCCAGTATGAAAAGCAAAGTAGCGTAATTCCTTTCAGGCGCAAGCTGCGTTCGCAGGGTATAAAGGTATACCTGCACTATTCTATACCCGGCTACCCTTCAAATACATCGCTTGTAGTTAGCGATAAAGGCTACGGGAAGAATGATTTTGTGCCTACGGAGCGCCCATTGGTGCTTGTAACGGCGCCGGGACCCGGCTCGGGCAAGATGGCGGTGTGTTTAAGCCAATTATATCATGAGCATAAAATGGGAAAGCGTGGGGGCTACGCTAAGTTTGAAACCTTTCCAATATGGAATATGCCTCTGCGCCACCCTATAAATATGGCGTACGAGGCGGCAACGGTGGATTTGGGCGATGTAAACATGCTCGACCCATACCACCTTGAACACTATGATGTACAGGCGGTAAACTACAACCGTGATATAGATGTATTTCCCATACTCAACAATATTTTTAAGCTGATATGGGGCGAATCTCCCTACAAATCCCCAACGGATATGGGGGTAAACATGGTAAAAGAAGCCATAATAGATGAGGAAGTCTGCATACAAGCCGCAAAGCAGGAGGTAGTACGCAGGCTCTACACTGCGCTTTGTGAGCAGAGGAAAGGTCTTATAGGCGATGATGAGGTAAACAAGCTGCAGCTTATTATGCAGCAGCTCGAATTATCTGATGATGATAGACCTGTGCTTGCCGCCGCAAGAAAGCGCGCGCAGCAAACGGGCGCTCCGGCGGCTGCTATACAGCTGCTTGACGGAACCATAATTACATCTAAAACAAGCTCTCTTCTTGGCGCGTCTGCGGCTCTTATACTAAACGCGGTCAAGCATATTGCGGGTATAGAAAAGCCGGTTAAGCTTATTCCCCCTGAAGTAATAGGCCCCGTGCAGGAGCTTAAGTGCAGCTACCTTGGCAATAAAAATCCGCGCTTGCATAGTGATGAGATATTAATAGCCCTATCCATAACCGCGGCATCAAGCGATAAGGCGCGCCTTGCCATGGAAAAGCTACCGGAGCTTAGGGGCGCGGAAGTGCATACATCGGTAATACTATCTCAGGTGGATGAGAATATATTCCGCCGCCTTGGGGTAAATTTAACTTGCGAACCTATGTATCAAACTAAAAAGCTGTACCATAGATAAAAAAACATAAGCATAGTAAAATTCGTATAAAAGTATTACGCTTGGAGAAAATTTCCAAGCGTATGTTTTTAACTGTTGTAATCTACAATCTTCCATCCTATAGGAAGCTCATTATTTGTTGATTGTTCTGCTAATTGTTTTTCAGCGCTATTTTCTTTTGTTAATAACTTCATTAGCTCAGGCAGCTTTAATTCCCCGAGGGAAATTGCCTCTTTTAGTTTCTCAACCGCCATATCATGCACAATGCTGTTATCCGCGTTTTTGGGATGAAGCTCCACTTTATTGCTGTTTTTAGTCAGTTTACTTATCAACACCTCCTAATAAGTTTATAAAACACTAATTTTTGGGCGACAAACCCACCTAATGTTATATAGGCTATATTAGGACATGTGTTGACATGTATTTTAACATTACTCTTTCTTTATTGTTGCCTGCCACTTATCAAGCTGCAATGCGCCTACAAAGCCCAAAGCCGCAAGAAGCACGCCTATTGTTATTGCTTTTGTATCCGCAAATGATGGCACTATCGAAATGGTTGAAGCAAGCACAAGCCCTATAACCGCGTGGGAGGCTATGTTGTTATGCTTTTCAAACAGGTTGTCTATTATGCGGGCGAAAAGCACCGCAACAAGGAATATTCCCACCATAAGGGGGACAATAACCCCCATGTTGAGCTTACCTACTTCAAGCATAATATTTTCATATAGCCCCATATATATAAGCAAGCTGGAGCTTGAAAGCCCCGGTACAACCAGGCTGAAGCCCCATATCACTCCGCTTATAAATGCAAGCAAGGTATTTAGCTCAAAATGCATAGTATCGCCGGATTTTAGCAGCAATAAAACTGTGAGCAGCACTACAAATGCCCCTACTAGAGCTATCATGTCATTCTTTTTAGATTTAGATTGTTCCTGCGCGTTTTTATAAAGCATAGGCACAGTACCAAGTATAAGTCCAATAAATAAGCATAGCATTTGAAATTCATACTTTTCAAAAAGCCCGCCCACAAGCTTTGCTATGCCAACAAAGCCTATGGCTACTCCTAAAAATACGAAAGCGAACATCTTCCAGTATTTCTTTATGGCAGTAAACGGTCTTGAAAGCAGCTCCATAAGCGGTCTATATACGCCGAATATAACGCACATAACACCGCCTGATACGCCCGGAAGTATAGCGCCTCCGCCTATAAGTATACCGCTTACTATATGAAATAAAATTGTGTTTAAATTAAAATCTTTCTTGTCTTGCATAGCCGCCTCCTTTGCCCAGACATTCTAGCATGAGTGTAATATATAGGCAAGACAAGCAGAGCTTATTTGCATATATGCTATTAGTTCATAATTGCATTATATTTTAGGTAGATATCAGCCTTTTTCTATTTCCTCTACGCTTTCAATTATGGGGGCTATGGCGCTTTCGCTAAAGCCGCTTCCTTTAAACTCTGATACCTTTTCGGGGAACTTCTTAGATAAGGCTTTTTCTGCCATATTTGCAATTAGCCTGTCGAAAAAGCTCATCTTTTCTTTGTTCCAGTCGCCCTTTAGATAATACATTGGCGCGTCTGTAAGGAAATTTTCAAGCGCTTCTGCTCTTAACTTCTCCTGTTCTTCGAGCGTTTCAGGGGGCATGGCGCCAACAGCAAAGAACACTATTTTTTTATCCCTGAGTATATCAGCATTGGCATGAACAAAGTCAGAAAAGCCTATCTTGAACATGCGAATATTGCTGCCTATTATTATGATATCGTACAAGTTAAGTTTTTCGGGCTTTATAGCATCCATAGAAAAGGCATCGCAACCCAGTTTGCCCGCTATGCAGTCAGCATAGCGCTTTGTTGCGCCATATTTGCTCTTATATATAACTATTTTTTTCATGTCGTAGCCTCCCTTACACTTGTCCACTCTTATAATAATGCAGCAATATGAAACTTGTGTAAATTTAAAGTAAAATGCAAGTAAAAAAACCCCGAAAACGGGGTTTGTAGGTAAAATTATTGTTATTTTACTGCGCCTTCCACCATACCGCGTATAATGTACTTCTGCGCGAATATGAACAGCACCACTATGGGTACCATAGCAAGCAGAGCTGCGGTCATAATAAGGTTCCATTGTTTTACATAAGCGCCGGCGAAAGCCGTAACCGCAAGGGGGATGGTTTGCACTTCTCCGTTGCCTCCAAGCACAAGTAGCGGTAGGAGATAGTCATTCCAAATCCAAATACCGTTTAGTATTGCAACGGTGGTTATTGTGGGTACAAGCAGCGGGAGTATTATCTTAAAGAATACGCCGGGTTGCGAGCAGCCGTCTATGAATGCGCTCTCTTCAAGCGCGAGCGGTATGCTCTTTATAAAGCCGTGGAATACGAATATAGACAGCGAGCAGCCAAAGCCAAGGTAGGCAAATATTATGCCGTGATATGTGCCAAGCATCCTTGTGCCAAGGAAATCCCCTACGGATTTTAAGAAGTATACCAAGGGATACATAACTACCTGGAAAGGTATAACCATGGCAGCTACAAACAGCATGAAGGTGAAGTTAGAAAACTTAGACTTATTCCGCACAAGCACCCATGCCGCCATAGAAGAGAATATTACTATTACCACGAGCGACAGCGCCGTTATAATCGCCGAATCCTTAAACGCGCCTATAAAGTCCGTAGTGGGGTCATGCATTACGGCTTCTATGTTTATGCGAAGGTTTTCCCAGTTCTCAGGTGGGGAAACGGGGTCGCGTGTGATATGGTCAAATGTTTTGGCGGAGTTGAATAGCACTATCACAAAGGGGGATAACACAACCAGCATAAGTATTATGGCAAATATTTCAAGCACGATACGCTTTGCCTTGCTGTGTTGTTGTTTTTGACCTACTGCGTCTAAATGTAGAGCATCTGCCATTATGCTTCCACCTCCCTCTTTTTACTAAGGTAAACTTGTAAGAGTGAAAATACTACCAGCATAAGGAAGAACACCACGCTCAACGCCTGACCCTTAGCCAATTCCTTAGAGGTTATTGACTTATTGTATATAGTAAGAGCTAATAATTGGCTGGATTTAACAACGCTTCCCATATAGCGCATTGAAGGTCCGCCGTTAGTAAGCGCAACGTTTAAGTCAAAAGCTTTGAATGAGTTGGTTATGGTAAGGAACAGAGAAATAGTAAACGAACTTGCTATCATGGGTATAAGTATCTTTATAACCCTTTGGATATAGCTTGCGCCATCTACCGTTGCAGCTTCCATTACCTCCTGAGATGTAGACTGTATGCCAGCTACAAATATAAGCATAATATAGCCCGCATACTGCCAGGTGTTCACTATTGACATAGCCAGAAGTACTAGGTTTTTGTTTGCTATCATACTGGAGGACATCCAGCCTATACCTAGGCTTTTGCCAATGGCGGTAAAAAAGTCGTTAAACATAAATTGCCAGGTGTAGCCAAGCACTATGCCGCCTATAAGGTTAGGTACGAAAAAAGCGGCGCGGTATAGATTTTTGCCCCTGACCCTGCTTGTAACCAGCAGCGCCAAAAGGAAGGCAACTATATTTACCATTATTACATTTATTAGGGTGTATAGCAAAGTAATCCTAAAGGAATACAGAAACTCTATAGAGTTGAACATTTCCTTGTAATTATCAAAGCCAACATAGTGTATTTCAGAGCGTACACCGTTCCAATCGGTAAGTGAAAAACTGACGCCCTGCACGAAGGGTATCAGCACCACCATAATTAGAGCGATTATGCATGGGGCAAGGAAAATTGCATCCCATACTTTACTTCTTTTCATTGTATTGCTCCTTTACTAGCCTCCTATTTATAAATAGGAAAAAGGCAGGCGCGATTTGCGCCCGCCTTAAGTAAAATCTTATTGCTTTTCGGATACGGTTTTCGCCGCGCCCTTTATGTCTTCTATGAAGAAGTCAAGATTCTCATCGCTTGCGTCCTGTGCAAACAGGTCATAGATGGGGGCGAGTACATCCTGGCCAGTTCCGGGAGGAAGCTTGCCGAAGAATACGCCGTGGTTGCCGCCTTCTGCGTTTGCACGCACTAGGGCCTTCGAGAAGCCGCCCGAGGGCTGAAGCGTTACATTAGCGAATGCAGGTACCATGCCAGCGCCGTTTACCATGTAGTCCGCACCTTCCTCGGAGAATACTAGGAACTCAAGGAAGTCCTTGGCTGCCTGTATCTTTTCAGGGCTGTTTTTGCTGTTAAGTACATAGAAGCTGGGGGCGAATAGGTACAGACCTGTATGCTCCTGCTTGTCGTTGAAGGGGTGTGAGATGTAGTCATACTCAAAGTCTATGTTCATCTTTGCGAAGCTGGGGTCTACCCAGTTGCCCTGATGTATGAATGCCGCTTTCTTGTTTACGAATGCTGCAAGCTGGTCGTCATATGTGCCGTTTGTGGTTACTTCTTTGTTAGAGAACTGGAACAGAAGCTGTACGTATTTTGCATAGTCTGCAAGGCGCTCTTCATCTACTTCGCCTTTGTTGAACATATCAACGATTGTGGTGTCTTCAAAATCAAGACCGCCGCCAAGGTAGATTGAGAAGTTGTGATGACCTGCTACCCACCATGTGCCGCCTGCAACGCTTGCGCCCATGGATACTACAGAATCAAGACCGAGTTCGCCCTTCATGCCGTCTATCTTCTCGAATGCTTCTTTAAGTGCGGAGAAGGTGGTAAGTGTGGCAGGGTCAACGCCCGCTTTATCAAGCAGTTCTACATTATAACCAAGACCAAAACCTTCGATGGATACGGGGAAACCTACTACCTTGCCTTCGGGATCTTTATAGGCGAGGGTGGTTTCTTCGTTCCATTTTTCGTCGCTAAGGTCAGTTACATATTCCTGCCAGAGCTTATAGTCGCCATCGCCTTCGATAACGAATATGTCGGGCATGGATTCGGCAGTGAGCTTGGCTGTAAGGTTGCCTGAATAGTCGGCACCGCCGCCAAGGGTTTCAATGTTTACAGTTACGCCTTCGGTTTTGTCTGAATAGAGCTTTGCAAATGCCTGCAGGGGCTCAGCGATTTCAACCTTGTTGTGGAACAGGGTGATGTTAAGGTCTTCAGCCAAAGTGGGCACTAAGCCTAGCGCCAACACCAGAACTAGAAGTGTTGCGATAAATTTACGCATGAGTTTCCTCCTTTAATAAAATATTATTTACGCTATCTTGCGCGCTAAGGAAATTATACCACCAAAATTGATAGTTAGTCAAGCGCAGTGATAACCCCCCAATAAGGCTAAAAACAGCGAAAAAAGCCTTAATTTCAAGGCTTTTTACAAAATCATATTTTTATGAAAAGGTTTTCGGGAACGGTTTCAATAAGTTTTTCTCTAATTGCAATGATGAATTTATTATTATCACAGTGACAAATAACTACGCTTAAGGATTTAAGCCCTTAAGCGTATAATACAATAATTAATTTAGCATATCCTCGCTGCGAGTTGGCTTACAAAGTCCTGCACATTTGCGACTATTGTGCGGCTTGAAAGGCTGCCCCTATCCTGTAATTTGTTTAGGGGAAATTCGGATACATCCACGCTGTAGAAATATACGGGGCGTACTTTGCCGTTTACTACTCTGTAAGAGGGTGTCATATTGCCTACCGCTATTGTATGCAGGGCAGTTGCAAGGGCAATAATTGTAGTGGCGTCGCGCACTTCCTTGCGCATTGCGTCCTGCGCCTCATAAGCGTTTGCGTATACGCTGGGGAGAGGACCGTCATCCCTTATTGAGCCTGCGAGTACTATTGGAACATTTTCCTCTATGCAGGTTTTTATTATGCCGTCCTTAATATCGTATTGTTTTATGCATTCCTCAAGCGAGCCTGCAAGGCGGGATTTATTTAAAAGGTCAAGGTGGCAGTAGTGACCATTGGGCATGGAGCGCTGGGTATATACATCCTGCCCTAGGGCCGTTCCGAAAAGACCAGCCTCAAGGTCATGCGTGGCGAGGGCATTGCCTGCAAGCAGCGCATGCATATAGCCTTTTTTTATGAGAGTGGATAGACCGTTTCTTGTATCAGCGTCAAATGAACAGGCGGGACCCATAACCCATATTATTTTGCCGTTGTCTTTTTCATAACGGAGAAGTTCATACAAATAATCATAATCCTTAGAGAAAGCGGTTTCGCGGCTTCTACTCTGCCTAAATGCGAATGCCTGCTCTTCTTCGGATTCGTTTGTAAAGGGGTGTTCGTGCAGGAATATGCCTTCGCTGCCGTCTTCTGCTCTTCCTACTGCGACAAGCTCGCCTTTTTTAAGGTTACGGAATTCTTTTATAAGTATTTTGCCATTTTCAAGCACGGGCACGCAGTCCATACGGCTTTCTTCGGCAAGAAGCCAATTGCCATCCACCTTGAAATACTCAGGGTATATGCTCATGGCGTGGTAGTTTTCCGGGGCAACACCGTCCTTTGGGCAGGGTACAAAAATGGCATCGGGGCATTGTGTAAGTTTGGAAAAATCAGGTTCTGAGTATTCGGGTAGTTTGAACAATGTATTACCTCCTTTTATTTAATTAAGCGCTAATATGGCTTATAATTTTATTAATAATAGCTAAAACAGCCCTGTTATCCTGCCATCGCTGTCTACATCTATGTTTTCAGCGCTGGGCTTTTTGGGAAGCCCGGGCATGGTCATAATATCGCCTGTAAGCGCCACTACAAAGCCTGCGCCTGCGCTTATTTTAACCTGCGATACATTTATTTTGAAATTGGCAGGCGCCCCCAGAAGCTTGGGGTTATCGCTAAAGGAATACTGCGTTTTAGCCATACATACAGGGAGATTTCCATAGCCCGCTTTTTGCAGCCTGTTGAGTTCCCTTTTGGCTTCCGGGCTGTATGTAACGCCATCTGCATGGTATATTTTAGTGGATATTTTATATATTTTATCTTCTAAACTGTCGTTTTCGTCATATGCGAAATTAAAGCCCGATGGCATATCACAAAGCTTTACAGTTTCTTCGGCAAGCTCAATACCGCCTTCTCCGCCTTTTTCCCATACTTCGCTAAGCACTGCCTTTATGCCCATATTTTCGCATTCCTCTTTAACAAGGGCTATTTCGCTTTCGGTATCGCTTGGGAAACGGTTTATTGCTACAGCGCAGTTGAGCCCAAATATATTGCGAATATTTTCTACATGCTGCAATAGGTTGGGCATACCTTTCTTAAGTGCGGAAAGGTTTTCCTGTTTTAGTTCCTCTTTATTTAAACCCCCATGCATTTTAAGCGCCCTTATGGTGGCGACTATTATTACCGCGTCGGGCACAAGATGTGCAGCTCTGCATTTTATATCTAGGAATTTTTCCGCCCCAAGATCTGCACCGAAGCCGGCTTCTGTAACTACATAATCGGCGGTACTTAGTGCCATGCGCGTTGCCATTACGCTGTTGCAGCCGTGGGCTATGTTTGCAAAAGGTCCGCCATGCACAAATGCGGGTGTGCCTTCAAGCGTCTGCACAAGGTTTGGCATAAGCGCGTCTCGAAGGAGTGCCGTCATAGCGCCCTCGGCTTTTAAATCGCTCGCTTTTATAGGCTCATTATTATAAGTGTAGCCAATTATTATATTTCCAAGCCTTTCCTTTAGGTTTTCTATGCTGGTTGCGAGGCATAGTACAGCCATAACTTCGCTTGCGACAGTAATATCAAAGCCGTCCTGCCGCACATTTCCGTTTGCCCTTGCGCCAAGTCCGCCTACTATTTGGCGCAGGAACCTGTCATTCATATCTACTGCGCGTTTTATAATAATGCGCTTAGGGTCTATATTTAATTCATTTCCTTGGTGTATATGGTTATCAACCATGGCGCACAACAGGTTGTTAGCTGCGCCTATTGCGTGAAAATCCCCAGTAAAATGCAGGTTTATATCTTCCATGGGCACAACCTGCGCATAGCCGCCGCCTGCCGCCCCGCCCTTTATGCCAAACACAGGTCCAAGTGAAGGTTCCCTCAACGCTACGCATACATTTTTGCCTATCCTGCTGAGCCCGTCTGCAAGACCTACTGATGTGGTGGTTTTTCCTTCCCCTGCGGGCGTTGGCGTTATCGCAGTAACCAGTATTAGTTTGCCCTTTAATTCTTTTCCATCAAGAAAACTCAGGCGCACTTTCGCTTTATTGCTACCGTATGGCACTAAATATTCATCACCTATGGATAATTTTGTGGCTATCAAGTTAATAGGCTCAGTTTCAACGCTCTGTGCAATTTCTATGTCGCTTCTCATAAAGCACTCCTTATTTGTTGTTTTATACATTTTAACATGTATAAGAAAATAATAAAAGCGAGGAGCGGCTGCCCCTCGCGATTTTCCATGATTCTAAGCTTTATACAGCCTATCAGTTAGTAAGGTTGTATATTTCTATTGCAGAGTTTACTTCCGCTGCCAGCTTTTCAACGGCTTCGTCTACTGTTACTTCGCCATTTATAAGCCTTTCTGTGTAGGTTTCAACTAGTGATCTGGCTTCGGGGAATACGCTCAGCAGGCTGCCTGCATATTCGGGCGCAGTGCTGTGCAGCTGCCTTATAGCAGTGCCGAACTGTGGGTACTTTTCAAGGTTTTCCTTGAAGGCATCAAGCTCATGCGTTGCAACGGTGATGGGGAAGTAGCCGGTCTGTGCGTTCCAGAAAGCCTGTACATCGGGGGATATCATGTATTTGATAAATTCCCACGCGGCCTTTTGGCGTGCATCATCGCCGGTTTGCAGCATCCACAGTGAGCCGCCGCCTATGGAAACGCCGCCCTTATCATCGGGGTGGATGTTGGGGAAGAAGCCAGTGCCTATTTCAAAATCGTCGCCTACATTTGTAAGCAGGGATTTAAGCGCTGCCGTGCTTTCAAGGGTAATTACTATATCTCCGGATATGAATGCGGCTTTCGCGTCTGTGTTGCCGCGACCTAGGTAGGTTATAATGCCTTCGTCAAAGAGCTTTTTCCATACCTTGAATACTTCCGCTGCGCCGCCGTTTTCGTCGAACACAACTTTGGTTGCGGGCTCTTCACTTCTGCCGTTGTCATTGTTTACATAGTGTAGACCCATCTTGCCCATCCATTGCTCGAAGAACCAGCCGTAGTTGCCCATGCCATAGCCCCAGCGGGTTATTTTGCCGTCCGCATCCTTTATGGTGAGTTTTTCCGCCATCTCGATTATTTCATCGAAGTTTGTGGGGGGAGTATCGGGGTCTAGCCCGGCTTCCGCAAATGCTGTCTTGTTGTAATAGAGCAGCGGAGTTGAAGAGTTAAAGGGCATGGAGTAGAGCTTGTTATCAATCGTGTAGTAGGCGGCGATATTCGGCTCAATCTGGGAGATGTCGTAGTTTTCGGCATCTATCATCTCCTGTACGGGGAGCGCCCAGCCGGAGTCTATCATGAAACGGCTGCCGATATCGTATATCTGCATTACATCAGCAGGCATAGCGCTCATTCCGGCGGCTTTTACCTTGTTGATAGCGTCGTCGTATGTGCCTTGGTATTCTACATTTACTTTGATTTTACCTTCGTTTGCTTTGTTGAAGTCATCCACCATTTTTACAATGGCTTCTCCGTTTACGCCGCCCATAGAATGCCAGAATATGATTTCTACCGGGTTCTCAGCGTTTACAGGAAGTACTAAGCCTGCAAACAGTGCCAGTATAAGACACAGGGATAGCATTTTTTTCATAGTTGTTTTTTTCCTCCTTAAAATAGTGTTTATTGAAAAACACCGCCAAGCTGCGGTGTTTATTCCTAACCTTTTACTGCGCCTGCCATAAGCCCGTTTATGAGCTGCTTTTGCATGAATACGAATATGGAAAGGCTCGGCACGATAACTATTATAACCCCCGCCATCATAAGACCCAGCGCTTCAGCGTCTATATCGTATAGCATACTTATACCAACCTGCACCGTGCGGTAAGCGTCAGAATCGGTAACAAGCAGCGGCCACATGTATTGGTTCCAAGTATTCAAGAATACATATGCTCCAAGCGCGCCAAGCGCGGGTTTGCTGAGCGGAAGCACTATGCTGTTTAAAAAGCGTAGGTTTGAGCAGCCGTCTATACGGGAAGCTTCTCTAAGCTCCTTTGGAAATGCAAGGTAGTGCTGGCGTAATAGGAAAATACCCATCGCGCTTGTAAGGTAGGGGACTATAAGCGCCTGATAGCTGTTGCGCCAACCCCATCTGCTTATGGATAGATAGTTAGCAATTATAGTAGCTTCGCCCGGTACCATCATGGTGGACAGCACCAGAAGGAATAGTATATTTTTGCCCTTAAACTCAAGGAAAGAGAATGAAAACGCTGCAAGCGAGCAGGTGAACATCTGCCCTAGCATAACCGAGATAGATACAACAAAGGAGTTTTGTATATACTTAGAGAATGAGTAAGCGGGGTTTGTAAATGCCCTTACATAGTTGCCAAAACTGACGGTTGATGGGATAAGGGTATTTTTATATATTTCGCTTGGAGGCATAACGCTTATTGCAAGCGTGTATATTAACGGCGTTAATATAAGCAGCACTATAGGCAGGTTCATAAACACAAGGGCTATGTTGTTGAGCTTTCGCTTTTTGGACATGGTAAGCCGTTTCATCAGTAATGCACGCTCCTTTTCTCAAAGCGGAACTGTATGAGCGTAATTATAAATATTATTAAAAACAAAATTATGCTCCTTGCAGCTGCGGTGCCGAACCTGAAGTTGAAAAAGGCGTCCCTATAAATAGCGTATACTATTACATTTGTAGCATCGCCCGGACCACCTTGGGTTAGCAGCCTTATCTGGCTGAATGATTGAAATGCATTGATAATGTTGATTATCACTTGGAAAAAAAGTGTAGGGGATATGCTTGGTATAGTGATGCTGAAAAGCTTTTTAAAATATCCCGCGCCATCTATGGAGGCGCTTTCGTACAGCTCATCAGGTACACCTCTAAGCCCTGCAGATATAAAAATAAAGTTAATACCGCTTTGCAGCCATATTGTAACTACGGATACGGAAAAAAGCGCCCATTCAGGGCTGCCCAGCCAATTTATCTGCGTGCCGAATATTATGTTTAGAAGACCGTTTGTAGGGTGGAACACCATACGGAATGCCATAGAGGCGGCGGCAGACGCTATTGCCACAGGCATAGCGTAGGAAGCGGATATTATAGTGGAGCCTGGGTATTCTCTTGCGGTAAGTAAGCTTGTTATCATGCCTACTATAAGGGAGCCGAAGGCGACTATAAGAACGAACTGAAATGTAACGCTTATACTAGCCCAGAATGATGAGCTTGCGAATAAGTCGGTATAGTTGCGAACACCCCAAAAGACTTTCGCATTGCCGAATTTATCCGTTAAAAAGAAGCTTAAATATATAGTGCGTAAAAATGGGTAGAAAAGGAATACTGAGAAAACACTGAAAGCCGGTAATAAAAACAGATATGGTTCTAGTTTGTCGTACAGCCGCCCCCCTGGGGAAGTATGCGGCACGCTCTTGCTAGCGGTAGAAACTTGCTTTTGCATTTACACCACCCTCTCTGCGGTATCACGCTACGCCAAAATCTCAATTATATGCTATCAATTGAAATTGAGTTAGTCAAGTAAAAAGGGCGATTAATTTTAAAAATCTGAGCGAATATTTGCGATTTCACAGTTTTTTAAAAGTTTTGAAACTGTATGCAAATCAGGCTTTAATTTACGGTTTATATACATTTTTTTGAAACAAATGGAGAGCTGGAAGTAAAAATAATAACGGTGAAAAAATTTGCGATAAAAACAGCCTTATTGTAAGAATTTTGTAAGGGTTTATAGTAAAAGTGGAGAAGTTGTAAGAATTGATATATAATCCATACGGGAGGTATATTATGGCACTAATATGGACTGTTGAAGATGACGAAAGCATAGCAGCTTTAATGGTAAATATAATTAAAAAAACAGGGCACACATACGAGCATTTCTGGGATGGTATAGAGCTTGAAAAGAGGCTCAAAAAAGAAGGTCTGCCAGACCTTATGCTGCTTGATATTATGCTGCGCTCCACAAACGGTTTTGATATACTAAAGCAGTGGAAACAGGAGGCGTATACAAGACATGTGCCTATAATTATAATATCCGCAAAATCTGCAGAGTATGATAAGGTGAAAGGGCTTAATCTAGGCGCTGAAGATTATATTACAAAGCCTTTTGGCTTAAGAGAATTTAGAGCGCGCATAGATGCAGCGCTGCGCAGAGTAACGCCTGAAGCTCTGCAAATAGATTTAGGCGCTATGAAGCTTTTGCCTGACGAGCGTAAAATATTTGTAGATAATGAGGAGATACAGCTAACCCAGCAGGAGTTTGAGCTTATTTTATACCTTGCCCGCCGCGCGGGGCATGTTGTTACAAGAAAAGAACTGCTTAAAGAGGTATGGGGCTATGGAGCTGAAACGAACAGCACTAGGACGCTTGACTATCATGTGCGCTCTATAAGAAAAAAATTAGATGACGATGCACAAAATCCGCGCTTTATAGAAACCGTACACGGCAGTGGTTATAAGCTTATAAAAAATGGTTAAAAAGCTTCGCCGCGCCTTTATGATGGGCAGCCTTCTTGTACTGTTTTTTGCCGTATTATTTACGGCAACGCTAATATTTAACAGCATTAAGGCAAACAAGGGCAATCTAACTGCGATTTTGCACGCCGCTTCTAGCTGGACGGCAGAAGCTAGCAGCAACCTGCCAAGCCTTGCAAAGAAGCTTGCCGATAGCAGCCCAACGCTTGAAGTTAGCTTCCTCTTGCCAAATGGAATAGTGCTTGCAAGCAGCAAGGAACCTATTCCGGACGGGAAAGATATTATAAATACAGAGGCGGTAAAGCAGGCGATAGAAAAAGGCATAGGTGGAGAGGTTAGCTTTAAAAACGGTTGGTTTTCACCCACTATAATGGGGGCATCACTGCTTGGCGAAGGCAGAATGATATTATTCCTTGCAAATAGCGATAGCCATATCGCAGCTACGCTGAATATTGCAGTTATAGGGCTTGCAGCGTTAACTGCGCTATTGCTTCTTGTAAGTAGGCGTATGCTAAACCCCATAGCCACAGACTTAACAAACCAGCTTAACAAAGTGCGTGGTCTGCTTGAAGGAAGCCTTAAAACCACAGATGTTAAGGCGGATGATTTCTTCCCGGAACTGCGCGATACCATGGTAAATATCATACACCTTATAGACAAAATGCAGTATGACTTACAGCAGATACAGGGTACCCTTACCATGCAGAAGGATTTTGTTGATAATAGCTCTCACGAGCTTAAAAGCCCGCTTACATCTATATTCGGTTTTGCACAGCTACTAAATGAGGAAGACTTAACAAACGAAGAGCAGAAAGAGTACTTGAGCTTTATACTAAAAGATGCTGAGCGCATGATGGCTGTAATAGAGGATATACTTCTTTTACAAAAGGATACAGTAGAAAAACCGGAAGATATTACCCCCATTAATGTTAGGGATATTGCAGAGGAAGTCGCGCGCTCGCTATCTCCTCAGTGCAGAGAGAAGAATATCAATATCGCCATTTCAGGTGAGTGTATCGTATCAGTTATAGAACAGGATATGTGGGATTTGTTAAGAAACCTTATGTCAAACGCAATAAGATACGGTAAAGAAAATGGGCATGTAATAATAGAATTGGTTTCTGATACAATAATAGTAAAGGATGACGGTATAGGCATAGCTGAGGAACATCAGGAGAGAATTTTTGAAAAATTCTACCGTGTTGATAAAGGACGCAGCCGCAACAGCGGCGGTACAGGTCTTGGGCTGTCAATAGTTGCAGGCATACTAAATAAATACGGCGCAAGCATTAATGTAGAAAGCCAGAAGGGGGTGGGAACATGTTTTACCGTAAAATTCTAAGTTTGCTTCTTGCGGCTATGCTTTTGTTTTCAGCTACCGTTTTTGCTGAAGAAACCCCCGCAGCTTGGCAGGAGGCGGTAAAGCATGTGCCCGCAAGCGCCATGCCCACAAATATGAGCGTTTCAAATATAGGCATGGAATTTACATTTGATGATTTAGGCAAAAACATAAGCTATGTTGTAAGGCTTGATAGCGATAGCCTTAGACCGCTTTATGTTAGTATGCATAACAATGGAGAGCTGTCCGGCGGCGATAATATATCACTAGACGATGTGGAGGAGCTTTTTATACAGCATTTTCCAGATGCAGAGGACATATTTGTTCTGCCGAGTGGAGAAGCTTATTTGGCAAGCGCTTTTGATGCACAAAAGCAGTGCCTATATTCTGCACAGTTTGAAAAGGCGGGCGGAACAATGACTTCTTTTGAAATAAGCTTTGCCTACAATGTAGATGTGCAAGCTGTTGTGGATTCGGTTTTCAGCGTGGGCGCAGTGCCGCTAAGCTTTTTTTACCTAGATGGAAATATAAATGTAAAAAGCTTTTATGCGGGCGATATTGCTAATGTAATGCTAAGCGCGGATAATGCTACGGTTTTGGAAGAGCCTTCATTAAAGCAAAAAGCTGTTGCTAATAATCCTGAAGGCGTAAAGCAGCCTATAGTTACCCCTAAACCAACATTGCCAAAGGAAGATACCAAACCCCATATTACGGAAAGCCCCATAATTATAACTGGTACAGAAGATGACGATGACGATGAAGATGACGACAACGATTATGATGGCGATGACGATGAAGATGACGACAACGATTATGATGGCGATGACGATGATGATGACGACAACGATTATGATAGCGATGACGATGATGATGATGACAACGACGATGATGACGATTGATAATGAAAAAACTAAAAATATCTCAGTGTTATATTTTATGCGCCATATGGTAAATCCATTGGCGCATAAGCGTTTTCTTGTGCGTCTTTTCCGCTTTGGCGTTGCCTTGCTCAGTCAGCATAGGATCCACTATGCATCCTTCACAAGTCTTAGCCAAACCGAAAAATTCGCTACAATAAAATCGCTGTTCTAAAAGCAAAAAAGTATTAGCGAAAGCCAAACATGGCTTGTAAGAAAAATGTTAGAAAACTAACAAAAGGCTTATGGATTATTACTGGACTGGATATAATACAATTACGCTGTGCTGAACACCTGCAGGCAGCACCGTAAAAAGACTAAGTAAGAAAGGAACAAGAACCAATGAAAAAATTTTTTGCAACAATACTAGCACTTAGCATGATGCTATCCACAGCGGCATTCGCCGCAGGCGAAAGCCCCCAGGAGCTGGAAGCCCGCAAACAGGTACCGGCAACCGCAGTACTTACCTCTACCGATTCTGATGGAAACACTACCGACTACTATTACAAAGACAAGGTATCTAAAACCAATTATAAGGTTAGCGTATCAAAAGAACCTCTTCAGGTAATAAGCACTGCCTCAAAGGTGGCGGGCAATAAAGGTGGCAGAGCCGTTGTATTAAGCCAACAGCAGGCGGAAGATATGGCAAAGGAATATTATGCCGGCGCCAATGTACTTGGAAGCTTTGTACGCAAAAATGATGACCGCTTTGAATATCTCGTACTTTTTGATATAGGTGACGGTCGCCTTTACCGCTCAAGCCTAAACGCGGAAAACGGCAAACTAATAGGCACGGGAGTAAAGTTTTCATCGGCAACGGAAGGCGAAATAGCACTTTTTGAAGCGGCTGCCAACGCAAAAGCATTGAGACCCGATGGCCATATTATGGACATAGAGCTTGAACAAAAAGATGGCAAACGCGTTTATGAAGTAAAAATTTGGGAAAACAACAAAGAAGTAGAAATAAAACTGGATGCAGTTACCGGAGAGCTTGTAGAGCAAGATGACACTAAAGCAGCCAAGAGCGTACCTGCCCAGAGCTATAAAGAAGGTGTGGAGCTTACCAATATAGATGATGACGATGCCNANGNTGTTGANGAAGTGAAAGATGCTACTGACGCTGTTGACGAAGTGAAAGATGCTACTGACGCTGTTGACGAAGTGAAAGATGCTACTGACGCTGTTGANGAAGTGAAAGATGCTACTGACGATGACGACGATAACGACGACGACGATAACGACGACGACGATAACGACGACGACGATAACGACGATGATGATGACGATGATAATGATAACGACGACGACGATAACGACGATGATGATGACGATGATAATGATAACGACGATGACGACGACGATGATGACGATGATGGGGATGATGACTAATTATCTCAAATGCTAAACAAAAAAGCGCCGTACAATTCGGAGCTTAAAACCAAAAACATAGCGGTTCCTGCGATTATACCGGAATCGCTTTGTATTTTCCCGTTGTTGGGAGTATATAAAAAAGTTAGTTGATTGCATTGTGGCTTAATAATCCCTTGCGTTTTTTAGAAAGCAGAATAATCAAAATCTTTCTATGCTTATGTAAAACATTTGTAAATTGCCCTTAAAAGCCATTTTAAGATTTTAAAAGCTGTGGTATAATAAGATATCGAGGGATGAGCGCGAGCTTTTTTCTTGACGATTTTATTATATAGGAGGGGTATTTTTATGCAAATGTTGAATATCGGTTTTGGTAATGCCGTCAAAACGGAACGGATTATATCTATAGTGGCTCCAGATTCCGCCCCAATACGCCGCATGGTGCAGGATGCCAGAGAGAACAAAAACCTTGTCGATGCCACAAGCGGCAGGCGCACAAGAGCTGTTGTAATAATGGACTCTGGGCATATAGTATTATCAAGCCTACAGCCTGAAACCCTAACCAACCGCATACACGATAAGGGGGACTAAGCCTTGAAGGAAGTGCGCAAAGGCATGTTGATAGTAATCTCCGGTCCCTCAGGTACGGGCAAGGGTACGCTCTGCAATAGGCTACTTCATAATGATACCAGCCTTCGCTTTTCAGTTAGCGTAACGACCCGCGCAAGGCGGGAGGGCGAGATAGACGGAGTACACTATCATTTCATAAGCGAGCAAAAGTATGATGAACTGCTTAAGCAGGACTGCTTCCTTGAACATGCCACTGTGCACGGACATAGATACGGCACACTTGAAGCCCCGGTAGATGAGGGGATAGAAAAAGGTCATAATATACTACTTGATATCGACCCGCAAGGCGCAATAAGCGTTATGGATAAAAGACCGGACTGCGTGTCCATATTTATACTTCCCCCAAGTTATGAGGCGCTGAGAGTTCGCTTGCACACGCGCAACACGGATGACCCTGAGGAAATAAAAAGGCGTCTTAATAACGCGAGGGGAGAGGTTGAAAAACTATCCCGCTACCAATACGCGGTTGTAAATGATGACTTACAAATGGCTTACGAAAAGCTGAGCCATATAATATCTGCGGAAAAACAGCGTACCAACAGGTATTTTCCCGCAATAGAGGATTTTTAGGAGGAAAAATGGCTATAAACGAACCCAATCTCGAAGAGCTGCTTGAAAAAAACCCAAGCGCATATACGCTGGTTGTTGAAGCGTCAAAGCGTGCGAGGGAACTTATAGACGGAGCTCAGCCCCTAGTTGAGCCCGGCAAAAAGAAACCCCTTAGCATAGCGATAGAAGAAATAAACAGAGGGCTTATAACCTCTCATAGGAAGCTGTCAGAAGAGGACTAATATGCCTTCTCTATCCGGTAAAAATGTAGTTATGGGCGTAACTGCGGGCATAGCTGCGTATAAGAGCTTAGCTGTGGTTTCCGGTCTTAAGAAGCTCGGCGCTGAAATCGATGTAATTATGACTGAAAACGCCTGCAACTTCGTATCTCCGCTAAGCTTTCAAACGCTAAGCGGCAGACCCGTAACTGTGGATATGTTCAAAGAACCCGCGTTTTGGGAAGTTGAGCACATAGCACTTGCCAGAAAGGCAGACGTGTTTTTGGTTGCGCCCGCAACCGCGAACTTTATAGGTAAATATGCAAACGGCATAGCGGATGATATGCTTACAACCACTGTGCTTGCAACTAAGGCCTCTGTTGCGCTTGCTCCTGCAATGAATACAGCCATGTGGGAGCATATTGCTGTGCAGGAAAACATTTCAAAGCTTAAACAAAGGGGCGCACTCTTTATAGGTCCAGCAAGCGGAATGCTCGCCTGTGGGGAAGTGGGCGCGGGGCGCATGGAAAGCCCCGAAGAGATAATAAAATTTGTAAGCGATAAGCTCCTCTATAAAGAAGATCTTAAGAATATAAATATAATAGTAACCGCAGGCCCCGCAAAGGAAGCAATAGACCCTGTGCGCTTTATAAGCAACCATTCATCAGGTAAAATGGGCTATGCTATAGCTGATGCTGCAAAAGCTCGTGGCGCAAATGTAACTTTGGTTTCGGGCGCATCTTCTCTCCCTGTGCCAAAGGGAGTAGAATTTTTGCCCTTTAACAGCACGGCGGATTTGCTTTCAATAATGCAGAGCAATTACTCAAGGGCGGATATTATTATACAGGCAGCCGCTCCAGCGGATTTTACCCCTAAAGAAGTTTCGCCAATTAAAATTAAAAAAGCTGGCAGGGAAACTATATCATTAGAACTTTCGCCTACTGTGGATATAGCAAAAGAAATAGGCGAAAAAAAACAAAGCGGGCAAGTGTTCATAGGCTTTGCCGCCGAAACAAACAATGGAAATGAAAATGCTATCCGTAAGCTTGATGATAAGAATTTAGATTTAATTGTGCTAAACGACATCACCCAAGAGGGCGCGGGTTTTAATGGGGATACTAACATAGTGTGCTTTATTACTAAAGATGGCAGTGAGCAGCTCCCCCTTATGACAAAACAGGAAGTCGCCCATAAACTGCTTGATAGGGCGCTTAGCATGTACAAAGGGAAAAGCTTAAAGGCATGAGCGCCTTTTGCGATGTATGTGTTGATATTGCGGTAGCGGATACGAACCGCGCCTTTACATATTCTATACCTGAAAACATGCGCGTACTTGAGGGTATGCGCGTTATTGTGCCCTTTGGCTCAAGGAAGGTGGAGGGCATAGTTCTTGCTCTTAAAGATGAGGCGCAGGTTGAATTAAGCCGTATAAAACCTATAATTAGAACGCTTGAAGATTATACTGCCATACTGCCGCCACTTATGCAGCTTGCAAAGGAGATGGCGGATAAATTCAACTGCCCGCTTGCCGCTACGCTTCGCCTTATGGTGCCCGCGCAGCTTAGAAAAAGCCGAGTAAGCGTAAAAAACGAAAAATTCGCGAGGCTGCTTGTTTCGGGCGAGGATATTAAAAAGGCTAGGGAAAGCCAATCTCGTGCGCCAAAGCGTCAGCTTTTAATTGACCTTATGTCAGATGGCGAGGAGCATAGTTTATCTACACTAAGGCTGCTTGTGCGCTCCCCGCTTCTTGCGCTTCAAAAGCTTGAGGAACAGGGCATAGTAGAAATTTTTGAAAAAGAAGTATTCAGAAAGCCTTATCCTGCGGGGCTTGTAAAAACTGAAGACCCTATACTTACTCCCGGGCAGGAGGAAGTGCTGTCTGAAATAATACCCGCAATAAATAGAGGGCAAGGTTCTTTTTTGCTGCACGGGGTAACGGGCAGCGGCAAAACAGAGGTATATATACGAGCAGTTCGCCATGCGTTAAAGCTTGGCAAGACTGCAATAGTGCTGGTTCCCGAAATAATATTAACCCCGCAGATAGTATCTTGGTTCATATCCCGCTTTGGCGATGTTGCGGCAGTGCTGCACTCCAGATTGTCAGCGGGGGAGCGCTATGATGAGTGGCGCAGGCTGCGCCTTGGCGATGCAAAGGTGGCTATAGGCGCAAGGAGCGCTGTGTTTGCTCCACTCCAAAACCTTGGTATAATAATAGTGGATGAGGAGCATGAGCAGAGCTATAGCTCTGAATCCAGCCCCGCATACGATGCAAGGGAGGTTGCGTTAAGCCGCTGTAAAAGGGAGGGAGCGGCGCTTCTGCTTGCAAGCGCGACGCCATCTATATTATCCTTTGCAAAAGCAGGTAGAGGGGATTATATGCTTCTTGAAATGCCCGAAAGGGTAAATGCAAAACCTCTGCCCAAGGTACATATAGTGGATATGCGTGAGGAGCTGCGCCTTGGTAATACGGGCATATTTTCAAATTTACTTATGCAAAAGCTTGAAGAATGTATAAAAAAGGGCGACCAAGCTATGTTATTTGTAAACAGGCGCGGCTATGCGCCAAGTGTGGTATGTAGAAGCTGTGGGGAGCGCTTGCAGTGTAACCAGTGCGATGTTGCACAAACTTACCACAGGAGCGATAAACAAATGCACTGCCACTACTGCGGTGCAGTTACTTCAGTGCCTGAGAAATGCCCAAGCTGCGGAAGCAATTTCCTTAAAACTTGCGGCGTAGGTACCCAAAAGCTAGAAGAAGAGTTAAAACGTTTATTCCCCGGTGTTACTACGGTAAGGCTAGATAACGACACCACCCGCGGCAAGGACGGGCATAGAAAGCAGCTTTCAGTGTTTAGGTCTGGAGCCGCGCAGGTAATGGTAGGCACGCAGATGATAGCAAAGGGGCTGGATTTTCCTCAGGTTACTCTTGTTGGCGCTGTGCTTGCGGATTTATCCCTAAACTTGCCGGATTATAGAGCTGCTGAGCGCACATTTCAGCTGTTAACGCAGCTTGCGGGAAGATCCGGCAGGGGCGATAGCGAGGGTGAGGTAATAATCCAAAGCTATAAGCCTGAGCATTATGCTATTAAAGCCGCTGCCACGCAGGATTTCAGGAGCTTTTTTAATCAGGAATTCAGCCGCAGAAGAAAGGATTTATATCCGCCGTTTACAATAATAGCGCGTATACTGTGCTTAGCGGATGATAATATTATTGCCCGCAAAGTAAGCGGGGAAATGTTCAGTCTCCTTGATAATAAGCTAAAGGAAAAGCCTTTGTGGAAAAAATCGGTACTGTTTTTTAGGGAGGACGATGCGCCTATTAAGCGCATAATGGGCAAACACCGCTCCCAGCTTTTTATAAAAATGGTGGATAATAAACAGGGCGAGGAAGTAATCGCCTATCTTAGTGAAATTAGCAGAATGGAATGGGATTGCAGCGTTCAACTGGAAGTAAACCCCGCAACGCTTGCGTAGGAGGACAGATGGTAAAGAATATTAAGACAATTGGAGATAATGTACTTAGAGGCAAATGCCGCAAGGTAAACAACTTTGGCAGCGAAAGGCTTAACCTGCTGCTTCGCGACATGGCAGAAACCATGTATGAAGAAAACGGCATAGGGCTTGCCGCGCCGCAGATAGGCATAAGGCGCCGCGCAATAGTTATAGATATAGGCGAAGGGCTTTATGAGATAATAAACCCCGAAATAGTGTCGCTTAGCGATGAAACAATAGGCATGGTAGAGGGTTGCCTTAGCGTGCCGGGAAGGCGCGGCTATGTTGTAAGGCCTGAGAAGCTTACATTAAAAGCGCAGGATAGGCTGGGGGAAGAACTGATAATAGAAGCTGAAGGGCTCTTTGCCCGCTGCATACAACACGAGATGGACCATCTTGATGGTGTACTATATGTAGACAAGATGGAATATGAAGTATTTGAGGACGAGGAAGACGAATGAAACAGCGCATAGTTTTCATGGGTACGCCCGAATACGCTAGGCAGAGCTTAGAAGCGCTAATTGCTGCTGGTTATAATGTGGTAGGTGTATTCACCCAGCCTGATAGACCCAAGGGCAGGGGAAAGAAGCTTGTATTAAGCGAAGTAAAAGAATATGCGCTTGAAAAGGGTATAGAGGTATACCAGCCCGCAAGGATAAGAAGAGCTGAGGGAGTAGATGCGCTTAAAAAGTTAGAGCCTGATTTGTGTGTAACAGCGGCATTCGGGCAGATTCTATCAGAGGAAGTGCTGTCGGTACCAAAGCTTGGCACTGTAAATGTACACGCTTCACTACTTCCTAAATATAGGGGTTCATCGCCTGTAAACTGGTGCATAATAAACGGGGAAAGCAAAACCGGCGTTACCACAATGATGACAGATAAGGGCATAGATACTGGAGATATATTGCTGCAAAGGGAAACAGATATATTGCCAGGTGAAACTGCTGGTGAATTACTTGTGCGCATTGGAAAAATAGGCGCTGAGCTTCTTGTAGAAACGGTTGAAAGGCTTTTTAAGGGGGATTGCCCAAGAACAAAGCAGGTAGAAAGCGAAAGCTCATACTATCCCATGCTTAAAAAGGAAATGGGGGAGATAGACTTTTCCCTTCCCGCAGAGCGCATAGTAAACCTAGTGCGTGGATTAAACCCTTGGCCCGGGGCTTATATAAAGGGCGAAAATATAACGCTTAAAATACATAGCGCAGAGGCAATAGATTATTCGGGGAATGAAGAAAACGGCACAATAATTGTAGCTTCACCAAAAGAGGGGCTTATAATAAAAGCCGGTGAGGGCGCTGTAAGCGTTAAAAACTTGCAGGCTCCCGGCAAAAGAGCTATGGATATTGATGCATACCTTAGAGGAAATACTCTACCCCAAGGTAAATCCATATATGAAGGAATATAATATGCAGAATAGGTCAGGCAGCAATAAAGGCGGCTTTTCAGGCAAAAGGCAATATAATAAAGGCTCAAGTGCTGGTAAGTTTGGTAAGCAAAGCACAGGTGAGCGCGGCAAGTCATACGGAGACAAAAAAGGCAAAGATGATTATGGCGGCAAGCGGAGTGATAAGCCGTATGGCGACAAGCGTAGCGATAAACAATATGGTGAAAGGCGTAGCGACAAGCGAAGCTATAAGTCTTTTGATGGCAAACGTGGCGATAATCCATATAGTGACAAACGCAGTGAAAAATCATTCAACGATAGGCGAAGCAATAAGCCATATAGCGACAAGCGAAGCGACAAACCATACGGCGAAAGGCGTAGCGACAAGCCTTACAGCAACAAGCGAAGCGATAAACCTTATGACGACAGACGCAGTGACAAACCATACGGCGACAAGCGAAGCGATAGGTCTTTTGGCGATAGACGCAGTGATAAGCCTTACGGAGAAAGAAGACAAAGGGATACAAAGGGTTTTCCCCGCAAAGAAGGCTTTAAAAGAAGAGAGCCTAGGGAAACCCAAAGAGGAAATTCGGATTATATAACTTCAAAGGCGAGGGCGGCGGCGCTTATGGTGCTGGATAAGGTGCTTATTTCAGGCGGCTATGCTTCGCTTACATTGTCTGATGCGCTATACGATTTGCGGCTTGATAATAAGGATAAGCGCCTATGCACCCGCATAGTGTATACAGCGCTTGAAAAGCTATACTATCTCGATTTTGTATTAAACCGTTTTTTAAGCGACCCAGATTCGCTCCCCGCAAGTATAATAAATTTGTTAAGGTTAAGCCTCGTTCAGCTATTATATATGGATAGGGTACCCGAAAACGCCATAGTAAATGAGGCGGTAAATTTGGCTAAGGCAAGGGGTTATGAGGAGCTTTCGGGTTTAGTTAATGCGGTGCTAAGGTCTATAATACGGGAGAAAAATGAAATACCCCTTCCGGATAAGGAGTCGCATGAAGAATATTTATCTATAATGTATTCAGCGCCTTTGGATATGATAAGGCTGCTTATAAAGCATTATGGCGAGGAAAGGACCGAAAATCTTCTTAAATACAAAAACGAATACTCAATGACCATAAGGCGCAACCTTACAAGCCTTACCAGTCTAGAGTTTGAGCAACTTGTAAAGAGCAAAGGCTGGAAATATGAGGAAGGCATAATAGAAGGCGTGTACCGCATAAGCGGAACCGATGATATTTCACAAGATGAGGATTTTAAGGCGGGTCAATTCAGCGTACAGGGAGAGGGCAGTATACTTGCAGCCCTTGCCATGCAGGCGGATATAGGCATGAATATACTGGATTGTTGCGCTGCCCCTGGCGGTAAAACCATGCTTATGGCAGAGCAGATGCAGCTTACAGGTAGGGTACAGGCGTGGGATATATACCCTCAAAGGGTGGAGCTTATAAGCGCCGCAGCAAAGCGCTTAAGGCTATACAATGTGCGCCCTATGAAAAGGGATGCGCTTGAAGTGCGCGAAAACATGTATTCAACTTTGGACGGCGTGCTTGTAGATGCCCCTTGCAGCGGCAGCGGAGTTATGTCGCAGAAGCCTGAGAGCAAGTACCGCTTTAATATGGAAAGCCTTAAAGATATGACAGAAATACAGAGTAAGATGCTGGATTCCGTATGCACATATGTAAAGCCCGGTGGCAGGCTCGTATACTCCACATGCAGCATATTTCCTGAGGAAAACGCTATGCAGGTGGAAAGCTTTTTAAACCGCCATCCGGAATTTGCTATGGATAGCCTGCCTGATAGCTATCCTGAGCATTTGAAAAGCAAAATGGGTGAGTTCGGTCTTCAGCTCCTCCAAGGTGAGGATGGCATGACTGAGGGATTTTTCATAGCCCCTATGGTAAGAAAACAAAATGTCTGATAAAATAGAGCTGCTTAGCATGGGTTTAGATGAAATCAGGCTGTGGCTAAAAAGCCACGGCTTTGAAAGCTACCGTGCAAAGCAGCTTATTGGATGGCTAGTTAGCGGCGCTAAGTTCTCTGAAATGCGCAATCTCCCAAGCAATCTAATTGAGTTTCTATGCGAAAACGCCTTAGAAGAGCCTGTTAAAATAATAAAAAGCCTTGTATCAAAAAAAGATGGCACGGAAAAATATCTTTTTTCACTTGCGGACGGCTCATGCGTAGAGGGCGTGCTTATGCCTTACCGCCACGGGAATACGCTATGTATATCAACACAGGTGGGCTGTAATATGGGCTGCAAATTCTGTGCAAGCACATTAGGCGGAAAATTGCGGAACCTAAGTGCCGGGGAGATGCTGGGGCAGGTTGTAAGCGTAAACCGCTTGCACGGAAGTAAAACCGTACAAAATGTAGTTATGATGGGAAGCGGCGAACCCCTTGATAATTACGGTAATGTGCTTAAGTTCATAAGGCTTATATGCGCAGGCGAGGGTTTAAATATAAGCCAAAGGCGTATTACTCTTTCCACCTGCGGGCTTGTGGATAAAATTAAGAGTTTAGCTGATGAAGGGCTTTCAATTACGCTTTCCATATCGCTCCATGCGCCAAATGATGCTATACGCCAAAGCCTTATGCCTATTGCAAAAGTACACTCGGTTAAGGATATTATAAATGCCTGCAAGCATTATATAAGCTTAACTCACAGGCGCGTAAGCTTTGAATATGCGCTTATAAAGGGCGTAAATGATAGTCAGGAACAGGCAGAGGAACTTTGCCAAATACTCCGCGGCTTCCAATGCCATGTAAACCTGATTACGCTAAACGCAGTTGAAGAAACGGGATATTTAGGCTCTGATAGAATTACCGCAAATAAGTTTTTTGATTATTTAAATGAAAGAAATATAGCAGTAAGTATGCGCCGCACTATGGGAGAGGATATACAGGGCGCATGTGGGCAGCTCAGGAATGAATTTATAAAAGGGGGAGGGCAAAATTGAACGCTATTATAAGAACCGATGTTGGCAAGGTAATGCACAATAACCAAGATTCTTACCTTGTGCTTTCTGGCTCCTACCCTATATATGCCGTTGCGGACGGCATGGGCGGGCATAAGGCAGGGAATATAGCAAGCAAGATGGCGGTTGAAATAATCGCTTCAGAGCTTTCGGGCGAAACTCCCTCGGAAGAGCTGCTTTCAAGCGCCTTTAAAAATGTAAACAGAGAAATATATCAAAGGCAGCTTACTGATAGAAGCCTTGCAGGAATGGGTACTACGCTTACAGTGCTATGGCAAACCAAGGAATCGTTTTTACTTGGGCATGTGGGCGATAGCCGCTGTTACCTTTTAAGGGATGATAAGCTTTTCCAGATGTCAACCGACCATTCGCTTGTAGCGGAGCTTGTGCAAAGCGGTGTACTATCCCCTGAGATGGCGGAAAATTACCCCTATCGCAACATAATAACTAGGGCGGTAGGTACGGATAAGCGTATAAAGACGGATATATCCACCTTCGACAAAGAGGATAAGGATATTTGGCTATTATGCTCAGACGGTCTAACCGAGTATGTTAAGCCAAAGGAGCTGCTTGAAACCCTGCTTAATTATTCCCCGGACGAGGCGGCGGATAGGCTTATAAAGCTGGCGCTAGATAGAGGCGGCAGGGATAATATTACCCTGCTAATACTGGGGGCGGCTCTATGATAGGTAATATTTTAGGCGAACGCTATGAAATACTCGAAAAAATAGGCGAGGGTGGAATGGCGATAGTGTACAGGGCGAGAGATAAGAATACCAACCACGATGTCGCTATAAAATTTCTAAAGCCTGAATACCATGAAAATGCCGAGTTCGTCGCCTTCTTTAAGCGCGAGGCAAAGGCAGTAAGCCGCATGAGCCACCATAATATAGTAAATCTTCTTGATGTGGGTGACGATGAAAGCGGGCTCTATATTGTTATTGAATATGTTCATGGCAAAACCCTTAAAGATATAATAAAAGAGCGCGGACGGATACAGGAAAACCTAGCCGCGCAGATAATAATACGCATATTATCAGCCCTTCAACATGCGCATGATGCGCATATAATACATAGAGATATTAAGCCTCAGAATATTCTGGTGGATAGAAACGGCTATATAAAGGTATCGGATTTTGGCATAGCCCGTATGGTAGGCAGCCAAACGGAGCTTACCCACGCAAATGCAGATACAGTTATGGGAAGCGTGCATTATTTTTCCCCTGAACAGGCTAAGGGCGAAACGGCGGATTTTTCAAGCGATATATACGCAACAGGGGTTGTGTTCTATGAGCTTCTAACGGGAAGATTGCCATTTGAAGGCGACACCCCCGTTGCGATAGCGCTAAAGCATATCAACCAGCAGCCCCAGCCTATAAGGGAGTTGGCTCCCGATGTATCCCCCGCAATAGAGGCGGTGGTATTAAAGGCGCTGTCTAAGGACCCTAATGATAGGTATGATTCCGCGATATCCATGGCGCAGGCAATAAATAAGGCGCTTAAGTTTCCAGAGAGAGACCCTTCAATGGATACTCCAGTATTTGTAAAAAATAGAGAAAAACCCAAAAGACGTATAAGCAAGCTAACGGTAAGAGGGAAGTTCATCACACTTTTTGCAACTATAATCGTGTTGTTTGCGCTTGTGTTCGGCTCTATAGCCATATTTAATTATGTTACCAACAGAACCCAAGCCCCCTATGTAATAGGCGAAACGGAAGAAGACGCCAAACGCATGGTTATAAATGCCTGGCTTAAGCCTGAAATCGTAAGGCAGAGCAGCTCTCAGCCCGCGGGCACTGTAATACTACAATCCCATGATTTTGGCTATCCCATGCACAAAAACGATACATTTTTGCTTACAGTAAGTACAGGACCGCTTGAAAAGCCTGTGCCTAATTTGCTTGGTATGAGTGAGGAAGAAGCTAAAAGAGTAACCAGCGGGCTAGGACTTAATCTGTTGGTTTCCGAAAGAGTGCTAGACCCTAGCGCTATGGGTACTGTGCTAAGCCAAACGCCTCAACCTGACAGTGTGCTTTCTACAGGCGGGGTGGTACAGGTTAAGGTGTCGGGCGGCAAGGTTATTCTGCCTGATGTAACGGGTCTATACAGCGAAGATGGTGTGCAGAGGTTTCAAAATGCGGGTCTTCCGCTAAGCAAGATAAAGGTTACTCAAGTTCCCATTAAGGATAGCGCTCAGTTCAACAGAATAGCTGACCAACTGCCGGAGGCGGGAAGCGTTGTAATGCCCGCCGATGCCACGCTTGAAGTTGTAATAGCGGTATATGTGTCCGAAGAAAAGAGTGCGGAGGATTAGATGATAGCGCGCATAGTAGAGGGCAGAGGCGGAATATTCACCGTACAAAACGAAAATGGTGAAGAGTATATACTTAGAGCCGGCAACAAATTTAGGTACCAAGGCATAACTCCGCTTGTGGGCGATAGGGTACACTATACCCCGGGCGATGGAGAGCAGCATGGCTGGATAGATGAGATACTTCCAAGGAAGAATACCCTCACCCGTCCGCCTGTTGCGAATATAGAGAAACTGGGAATAGTGGTTGCACAATACCCTCAGCCCGATTGGCTTTTAGTGGATAAGATACTAATAAACGCCTTTTTGCAGGATATCTCCCCCGTGCTTATAATAAATAAGGTGGATATTGGCAGGGGCGCGCTTGAAAGCGCTAAAAGCATGTACTCTAAAACAGGTATACCTATAATATGCGTATCGGCAACTACGGGAGAGGGAATAGAGGAGCTTAAAAAAGAGCTTAAAAACTATGTCAGCTGCTTTGCAGGGCAGTCGGGCGTGGGTAAAAGCACACTGCTGTCAAAGCTTCTTGGAATAGAGCTTGAAACAGGGGAGCTAAGCCGAAAGACAATGCGCGGCAGGCAGACTACAAGGCATACACAGCTTTTTATAAGGGACGAAGTTATGCTATTTGATACCCCGGGCTTTAGTCTGCTGGATGTGCCTGAAGGTATGGAGCCGCATGAGCTAGCGCTTCTGTACCCCGAGTTCAATAAGTATTTAGGGCAATGCAAGTTTTCGCCCTGCTACCACGATACTGAGCCTGAATGCGCTGTATCTATGGCGCTGGAAAGAGATGAGCTTAATTTAGATAGAGTGGAGCGCTATCGTTTGTTACTAGCGGAAGTGCGCCATATGTGGCAGAATAGATATAACTAACAAATGGGAGGGAATATGGTTAATATAGCACCGTCTATGTTGGCGGCGGATCCGCTAAATATTGGAAGAGATATACAGAAAATGGTTTCAGCGGGCGCTAAAATAATCCATATAGATATTATGGACGCGCATCTGGTGCCTAATTTAAGCTATGGACCCGCTATGGTTAAGGCAATAAGGAAAGGCTTTCCTAGCTGTATATTGGATGTACACCTTATGATGGATAATCCCGCTAAATATGTAAATGCGTTTATTACATCTGGCGCGGACGAACTAACAATACACGCTGAGATAGAGGAGGATATCCCCAGCATTTTTAAGGAAATTCATTCATTAGGCGCAAAAGCGGGTATATCCATAAAGCCCGGTACTAATGTAAGCGAAATAGAAAAGTATATAGAATATGTAGAGCTTATACTTATAATGAGCGTAGAGCCCGGTTTTGGCGGGCAGAAGATGATGCCTGACTGCCTTTTGAAACTCAGTGAGCTTCGCGATATGGGCTACAACGGCACGCTATCAGTTGATGGCGGTATAAATGCGGAAAACGCAAAACTCGCAGTGCAGCATGGCGCAAATCGCCTTGTCATGGGTACTGCGCTTTTTAATAGCCAAGACCCCGCAAAAATAATAGCGGATTTAAGCGCGCTTTGAAAAAGCTTAAGGCGAAAAAAGAGCTCGGTCAGCATTTTCTAAAGCATGAGCCAACGCTAAATAGCATAGTGGGTATATCCCAAGTTGATTCAAACGCTACAGTGCTTGAAATAGGCGGAGGCATGGGGGATTTAAGCAGGCTCTTAGCTCCAAAATGCAAAAAGCTTATAGTTGTTGAAACAGATGATGATATGTTCCCCTACCTTAATATAGCGCTTGAACAATACGATAATGTTCATATTTTGCATGAAGATGTGTTAAAACTTAACCTGTATGAGCTTCTTAAAGATGAAAGCCCGTTTCAAGTTGTAGCAAATCTTCCTTATTATTTAACAAGCGAAATAATGGAAAGGCTTTTTTTGCTGCCTATGCCCATAAAATCTATAAGCGTAATGGTGCAAAAAGAAGCGGGTGAAAGGCTGTGTGCGCAGGAAGGCAGTAAGCAAAGGGGACCTATATCCCTGATTGCTTCTATAAGGAGCGAAAGCGTACAAAAAATAGACGTAACAAGGGGAAAATTTACACCCCCGCCGAATGTTGATAGCGTATTTTTACATTTTGATATGCGAAGTAGACCTCTAGTGCCTTATAGCGAGCTTAACAAAATAATGCGATTTTTTAATATAGCATTTTCCATGAGAAGGAAAACGCTTGTTAATAATTTAGGCAGCATTGCGGATAAAAAACTGTTGCCCGAAATACTTATTTCCCTTGCTATTAAGCCAAATGCAAGGGCTGAGGAGCTTAGCACAGAGCAGTTTATAGCTCTTGCTGAAAGATTAAACATTACAACAAATTAACAAAAGCTTTACAAAAAGGATATAATATGATACAATCCTCCCACATGGAAGAAGGAGGATTTTATGTTTAATAATAAGCCCCTAAAGGCTCTTTTGATAATAACGCTATGCTTTATAATATTAATGCCCGAAGTTTATGCCTTTCGTTATTCAACATTAAGGCCCGGAAATGAGGGCTTGGATATAAAGAATATGCAGTCTGCCCTTTATTTCCTTAACTTCCCTATATCAGTTGACGGAAAATACGGACCACAGACAGAGCAGGCTGTAATATCTTTTCAGATGGCAAATAGGCTTAAAGCAGACGGGCTTGCGGGCAATCAGACTTTGTCCATGCTTTATTCACTAGCTCCCCAGTTTGACACTAGATTTTTATCAGCGGGCAGTGTAATAAGTAAGCCGGTTTCTACCAATACATCAGCAAATATTAACAATTCACAAAATACAGCGCCGAACACGGAGTGTACATACAGTACATATAGCTCCGCCCCATATGTGGGTCTTGGAAAATACCGTAAGGGAGATGAATCTAACAATGTAAGGTTGCTCCAGCAGAGGTTAAATGAACTTGGTTATGACGCAGGCAGAGCCGATGCGGTGTTCGGAAGGAAAACTCATAATGCGCTTAAGGAATTTCAAAAGCAGGCGGGGCTAAAACAGGACGGCATTGCAGGGCAGGAAAGCTTTGACAGCCTTTTCGCGCATGATGCGCCAAGGGCATCTATTGTAACAGCCGCGCCTGAAGCAAGCGAAACGGCAATTATACCTACAGAAAAGCCTGTAGAAACCGTTAATACTCCTGCTCAACAGACGGAAAACAATGTAAGCACTCAAACCGCTGTAAGCATAGCAAAGGTTGATACGCCTAATAGAGGCAGCCTTAATTTAAGACCGGCGCCTAAGAAGCGGGGTAAAATATCCACAATACCAAACGGTACGCTATTAAGCGTATTATCTAAAGAAAATACTTGGTGCAGGGTAAATTACAACGGCATTATAGGCTATGTAATGACAGAGTTTTTAAACTTTAATACAAGTAAAAGTAATATAAACACATCCACAATAGCGCCCGAAATTAATAAGCAGGATATAGCAACAGAGCAGCCTACAAGCTCTATACAAAACCCGGACACGCTTGATATAAGCACAGTTTCCCGCCCCGGGGATAAGGGCGATGATGTAAGCATACTACAGGCAAGGCTGCTTGAACTTGGCTACAGTTTAGTGGCAAGCGGAATATATGATGATGGAACAAAAAGCGCTGTAATGGAATTTCAAAGAATAAACGGGCTTGTAACTGATGGTATAGCGGGCGCTAATACAAAGTCCGCGCTATACAGCGCAACAGCACAAAAGGCAGGGGAAGTACCCATTAGCTATACTACGCTCAAGCTTGACCAAAAAAGCGAAGCCATAGGCGCAATGAACAGAAGGCTAAAAGAGCTTGGCTATAATGTAAACACAAGCGATTCTTTCGATATTAAAACCCACCAAGCTGTTACAAGTTTCCAGATAATAAACGGATTAAATGCAACAGGCTCTGCAGACCCCGCGATGCAAAGGCTATTATATTCGGAAAATGCAAGGGCTTACGATGCCTCGTATAGCGGGCTTTCAGAGAGCGCAGGCAGGGGCGAAAAACCATCAACAAGCAGTATAAAACTTCTGCACTGGTATAAGGATATAAAGCCCTCTCTTGGCACAAGGCAGATGCTAACCATATACCATCCTGGCAGCGGTATAAGCTTTAAGTTAAGGACTTATTCACTTGGAGAACATGCGGATTCTGAGCCACTTACGCTTTCCGATACGCAGCTTATGAATCGCGCATTCGGTCCACCAAGCTGGAACGCTAACGGCGTATATGTAAAACTGCCAAATGGCACTTGGACGATTGCAGCTATGCACAATAGACCGCATCTTTCAGGCTCTATACCTGATAACGGTTTTGATGGTCATCTATGCGTACATTTCCTAAGGGATATGGAAGAAACAAAGCGCGTATCCCCAAATTACGGCGTAACAAACCAGAATGTTATACGCAAGCTATGGAAGAGCATATCAGGCGAGGAGCTTGATTATTAAAGCTTTTCCGCTATTAAGTTAAGCTTTTTGGCAAGCAAGAAACCTGCATCTTTTATCTTATCCCATATGGGTTTAATTATGTTATCTAACTCAAGAAATTCGGGCGTTCTGTCTGCATAGTATATTTTGCCATCCTTGCGCTTAATAAGTATGGTATTTACAAATGTTATGTATATTATAGCGCCAATAATAAGCGATTTCACTGTGCCCATAATATTTACCTTAGAAAAATATTCAACCGCATGTATTTCTACATCCTTAACAAAAGTGGGTATTGCGGCTATGGCTATTTTTTCCATAATGTCGTTTGGGAAAAGCCCAAGGGGAATAAGCACCATTGCAGATATAGCAAGTGTAATTTTAATAAGTGATGGCATACTTTGTTTGTTTTGCGCCTTTTCAGGCTTAGCTATAAATATGCAGAAATACAGCTTTATCATATAAGCGAATGTTATTCCGCCTGATATTACAAATATCCACTCCGCAACTGTGTAGAGAGTGTGGGCTAGGCTTGCAGGCTCAAAAAGCATAATATATTCCACCATGCCTTCATGCAGAAGGGTTTTAGATGGATAGCCAGAGAAAAACGGAACGCCGCTTATTGAAAGCGCTCCAATTAAAAAGCATATATTAAGCAGCGGATAACTTCTACCTGAGCCTTTAATATCGTTTAAGCTAAGCGAGCCGTTTAACATATATACATAGCCCGCGCATAGGAATAGACATAGCTTTACAAGGCTGTGGTTTAGCATATGCATTATAGTGCCTTCCATAGCTATTGCTGAGTGGCTGTTTAGCAGAATTTGCATAGATATTCCAACAAGTATAAAGCCTATCTGGCTCATAGATGAGCAGGCGAGTGTGCGCTTTAAATTGGTGGAGAAAAGCGCAAGCAGCGCGCCAAGCACCATAGTTATAAGCCCAAATACAAGCAGAATATTTCCCCAAGTTACAAAGCCACTCAACAGGCTGAAACTTATATGCAGTATGCCGAATACTCCTACCTTTGTAAGCATACCTGAAAGCACTGCGCTTGCAGGGGCAGGGGCTACGGGGTGCGCAAGCGGAAGCCAACCATGCACCGGAAACATGCCCGCCTTTGCGCCAAAGCCAAGCAGTATAAGCGTTGCGGGTAGTATTAGGGTGTTTTTATTGTCTATAAGCTGAGCCTTTTCAAAAATTACATCGTATGAAAAGCTGCCCATTTTGGGGTATAGGTACATCATGCCAAGCAGCACAAGCATACCGCCAAGCACTGCGGTTGCAATATAGCTCCTGCCGGCTATGAGCGCGTCTTCCGTTTCCTCATGCGATACTAGGGGATAGCTTACAAAGCTTAGTATTTCAAAGAATAGAAAGCTTGTATATAAATCAGCCGAAAGAAATACCCCAAGCGCGGTGCTTAAACTTAGCAGCGAAAACATGCCGTAACGCGGCTTTTTATGTATGTTGTTAAAATAAGGCGGGGAATATAAAGAGCTTATAGCCCATAGGAATGAGCAGGCTAGGGCATAAAGGCTGCGGAAAGAATCTGCCTTAAAGCTTATAGGGAAATCCCGCATTATAGGGAGCTTTAATTCTATAACATGTGGATAGATATAAAGCACTACCGATATTATAAGGCATATAAAGCTTACCGCTATTACTATCGGAAATACCTTGTTTTCATCTTTGCTGCCATAAAAGTAGCAAAAAACTGCAGAAACTGCGGGAAGAAATATTAAGGTTAAAATTAATATGTTAAGCATATTCCCTCCTATATTACAAAGCCTATAAATGCACTAAGTAGTGTAAGCAGCGCCATGGGTAAAGCCATAACAGGCGAAATTTTATCGCTTTTTAGTGCAATATTATCGCCCTTATTAAAGAATGCGCCTATACATATGGGTAGCAGGTATGAAGCTGTAAGCAGTGCGGATATTATTAGCACTATCGGCACTATAAAACCCAGCACTCCGTCTACTGAAACTGCTAAATACCATTTGCTGTAGAAGCCTATAAATGGCGGTATGCCTATAAGAGCGAATGAAAGCAGCGAAAAACATACGAATGTAAACGGCATTTTATGTCCCGAGCCTTTTAGTTCGTCAACATCCTTTATGCCTGTTTCATTGAGTATTGCACCCGCGCATAGGAAAAGCCCGCTTTTTATTATAGCGTGTGCAATTACATGCAGCATAGCTCCGTGTAGAGAAGCTTCATTTGCTAAGAATATTCCGCATAATATGTAGGATAATTGAGATACAGATGAATACGCCAGCCTTCTTTTAAGCTCTTTTTCTTTAAGCGCTAGTGTGGAGCCAAGAAGTATAGTAATAAGAGAAAGGGTTAGTAGTGTATACTGCACAAAGCTGCCTGAAAAAATCTCTGTACCTACGCAAAAATATATAAGGCGTATAAGCGTTAATATACCCGCCTTAGTAATTAACCCTGAAAGTACAGCGCTTGCGGGGGAGGGGGCTACAGGATGTGCGGCAGGGAGCCAACTGTACTGTGGGAAAAGCCCCGCCTTTGATGAAAAGCCCAAGCATGAAATCAGCAAGAAAATTAAAAAAAATATATTACTTGAACTTTGAGATGGGTCAAACATGCCGCCTTCTGCAAAGTAAGCGCTGCTAAGCCTAGGTAATACAAGCAGCAGCCCTATAAGCGCAAGTAAAGCCCCAACGGAAGAATGTTTTACATATTCTTTGCCTGTATTTATAGCTTTTTCAGTTTTATCAAAGGCAACCATAGGGGCGGATGAAAGCGCTGCCGCAACAAAGAAAAGGAACATACTAGCAATAGTATTTGCAAAGCTTAGCCCCATTAGAGAGCCAAGGCTTAGTATAAAGGATATATATAAAGATTTAATATCGCTTTCGTCTTTAAAATACCATAGCGAATATATGCCTGCAAGCAAGAATATGCCGCTAAATAGAAACGCAAATACATTTGATATGCTGTCGTTTTTAAGCGCAAAAGAAAGAACCCCCGCGCTTAAAATATTTATTTCGTCTGCGGGAGATAAGCTTAAAAATACAGCGCAAGCAAACACGCCAATTAGTGTAGCTACAAGCAGGCGCAAGATTAATTTTTTGTTATTTATAAAAGCCGCGCACAAGCAAAATGCACACGGCAGCAGTATTGGTAAAAGCAACAATTATATTACCTCCGGTGGATATATTTTCTTTAGCTAAGTGTTTTCGTACGCTCTTTTTGCAAGCAGCGCCCCGCCAATAAGGCCGCTGTCCGGCGTGAGTGCGGGCGGGCATACAAGCTCATCAAGGTTTTCTACCCGCGGGTGCTGCAGATAGCCCCCGAGCATTTCATTTAGCTTTTCGCGTATCTTAGGGAATAGTATTTTCTGGTTCATTACGCCGCCGCCAAGTATTATTCTTTCGGTGGAAACCGTCATGAGCGCAGTTACGCATAGCTGCGCTAAGTAGAATGCTTCAAGATCCCAGGCTTTATGGTCTTCAGGCAGCTCGTTTGCGGGCACTCCCCAGCGGTTCTGTATGCTGGGGCCTGATGCCAGCCCCTCAAGGCATAGCGTGTGATAAGGGCATATGCCGCGGGTTAGAGGATCATCCTCATGGCGGGATAGGGGTATATGTCCCCACTCAGGGTGGAGCATACCGTGCACAAGCTTGCCCTCGCACAAAAGTCCCCCGCCTATGCCCGTACCTACTGTAATATATAGGCAGTTATTAAGGTCACGAGCTGCGCCGTATGTAGCTTCAGCAAGCGCTGCGGCATTTACATCGGTATCTACAAGGCAGGGTACTTTAAGCGTATCTACCATAGTGCGATACAGGGGGAAATTTCTCCATGCAAGCTTTGGTGTGCTAGTAATATTACCGTATTCGGGGGATTTTTCATTAAGGTTTACAGGCCCGAAAGTGGCTATGCCTACGGCATCAAGTTTTTCGCCTTCAAAAAAATCGAGTATATCTGGCATGGTTTCGTCAGGTGTGCGGGTTGGACAGGCGGTGGAGCGGAGAATCTGCATATTCTCGTCCAATATGCCCATTACCATTTTAGTGCCGCCCGCTTCTAGTGAGCCAAAGCGCATATTAAAGCTCCCCTTCCAGTAAGTCTTTCTGCGATTTAAGCATGTCTTTAAAGCGGTTGCGGAAATCCTCAAGCTCTTCCTTTAGGACTTCTATTTCCTGCCTTACCCTCTCTCTTTCGGCTTCAAGGTCAGTAAGTTCAGGGTCGGGCACCCTGTCCTTTGCTTCCTGTATTATCTCCTGTGCGCGTTTTTTTGCCTCGGCGATTGTTTCATCGCAGCTTAGCTGAGTTTCCTCAAGGAGTTTTTTTGCGGTTTCCAAATCGCTCGGAAAACTTGGCGCTGCGTGCGGGGTTGGGGCAAGGGGAACGGCAGGCGGCGCCGCTTGAAGTGGAACGGGCGGTGCAAAGCTGCTGCTTTCCTGCTGAACAATTTTGTTCCTTAGGGATTGGATGGTATCCTGCATGATTATCATCTCATCGACGATTTCATCGAGGAATTCATCAACCTCAACAGGGTCGTATCCGCGAACCTTGGTTTTAAATTCCTTTTCTTCTATCATAGTGATGGTGATTGCCATATTATGCTCCTTTCCTGCCTCTATTGTGCCATGCGGCTATCTTCATAGCCGTAATAAGCCTGCTGCCCTGTGTTAAATGTTGGCGGGGCGTATTGGCTTTGGTTTGTGTCCTGATACTGAGAGCTACCGGAATATGCAGCGCTTGTACTAAAGTTTGCTGGCGGTACCTCCGGCATACGGTTTTGAGTAAAAGAGGGTGGCTGATTCATGCTATGTGGCATTTGCCTTGGGTTGTTGGCGTTTGAAGTTACAGCATCGGTATAGACAGTCATGCCAGATGGCGCCATAAGGTAGAAGCCTATCTTAGATGAAAGCCTTGTCATGCTGCCGCCAAGCGCGTAACATGCGCCTGTTAGCATATCTACATACCTGCGCGCTTCAGACCTATCGCTTACCTGGTCCATAACTATAAGCGTGCACTGGCCCTTGCGAAGGCATATCATAGCTTGCCTGCACGCCTCTACATTGCTTACATTTATAACATATGCATCCATGCGGGAAACTGCATTTTCCTGAGGGAACTGCACTACATTTTCTTGCGGTTCAACCTTATGTTGGTCTGCCCTGCGGTTGCGCTGGGGCTTTAATTCAGGGGTATAGCCCTTTGGGGCGAATTGGCTTTGGAAGCTAGGGGGAGTAAAATCGCTTTCCATACCAGTACCAAAAGCCGCTGCATGGCTTGCTTGTGCGTATTGATTAGGCTGTGCATAGCCTTGCTGGTAATGCACCTGTTGCTGTGGTACTTGCTGCTGAGGCGCATACTGCTGTTGTGGCGAATATTGCTGCTGCTGATGGGCATATTGCGGTGGAGCGTATTGCTGCTCGGCGTAGCCATATTCACTATAATTATAGGCGCCTTGTTCATCCTGTGTATCGGCATAATAGGCGTCGGAATCCCAATCCTGTTCCTGTGCGTTTTCGCCAAAAAGCCAACGGTGAACAGCCCCTAGGTTTAAGCCGTTTTTTACCTTATCCATAAAAGAGCGTGCGCCCATTCATTGTCCTCCTTAAATTTACAGCAATGGTGCTGAAAAGTCTCAAGTTATTATATGCCTAAGCGCATATAATTGCAAATATTTGTCCTAAAAACGGCTGTTTTATGTGTAATAAATGGTAGGGTTTTTATTTTATGTAAATGAACATGCATATAAAATAAGTTTCACATAAAAAATCTCCCTTGCTTTTTATAAAGAGGGAGATTATTGTTTTAGAGTGTGTAAGCTATTAATACGCCTCGTGAAGCTCTATATCGCGGTAGCGCTTGAGACCTGTGCCTGCGGGTATGAGCTTGCCTATAATTACGTTTTCTTTTAACCCAAGCAGCGGATCGATTTTGCCCTTAATTGCGGCATCGGTAAGTACGCGGGTTGTTTCCTGGAACGAGGCGGCTGAAAGGAAGCTGTCTGTCGCAAGCGATGCCTTGGTTATGCCAAGCAGTATGCGCTTTGCTACTGCGGGCTGACCGCCTTCCATAAGAATCCTCTTGTTTTCTTCCTCGAAAGTAAATAGGTCTACAAGGCTGCCCGGCAGCAGGTTGGTATCCCCGCTCTCCTCTATGCGAACCTTTCTTAGCATTTGCCTTATAATTACCTCTATATGCTTATCCGCTATGCCAACGCCCTGGGAGTGGTATACGCTTAGTACTTCGCTAAGCAGATATTCCTGCACTGCCTTTATGCCAAGTATGCGCAGCAGCTGGTGCGGGTTTATAGAGCCTTCGATAAGTTCGTCCCCGGCGCTTACCATATCGCCTTCCGCAACCTTAAGCCTTGAGCCGTAGTGTATGGGATAGGTTTTCTTTTCGCCTGAGCCATTGGTTGAAGTAATTACAAGCTCCCTGCGGCGCTTTGTTTCCTGGAAGGATACTTTACCGCCTATTTCAGCTAGCACGGCTTCACGCTTTGGTTTGCGGGCTTCAAATAGCTCTTCAACACGGGGTAGACCCTGTGTAATATCTTCAGATGAGGCGACGCCGCCTGTGTGGAAGGTGCGCATGGTAAGCTGTGTACCCGGTTCACCTATTGATTGAGCGGCTATAATGCCTATGGCTTCGCCTATCTCAACCTCCCCGCCGTGAGCAAGGTTGGTGCCGTAACATTTGGCGCATACGCCGTCCCTGCAGCGGCAGGNTAGCACGCTGCGCACCTGCATCTGTTCCACGCCCGCATTTGCTATAGTTGCCGCGAGGTTTTGGTCTATGGTTTGGTTTATATGGCAGATTAATTCACCGGTTATCGGGTGGAATACATCCTGAGCGGAAACCCTGCCGACTATTCTATCCTGAAGCTTTTCTATATTGCCAAGGTCACTTACTGTTATGCCGCGTATGGTTTCGCCAAGGGATTCAAAACAGTCATTTTCGCGAACTATAACTTCCTGCGCAACGTCTACAAGCCTTCTTGTAAGGTAGCCCGAGTCTGCCGTTCTAAGCGCCGTATCTGCAAGGGATTTGCGGCTGCCGTGTGAGGACATGAAGAACTCAAGAACGGTTAGACCTTCCCTAAAGTTTGCGCGAATGGGTAGTTCCAGCGCCTTGCCGGAGGGAGATGCCATAAGCCCGCGCATACCTGCAAGCTGGCTTACCTGCCCTATTGAGCCGCGGGCGCCGGAATTTGTCATCATGTATATGGGGTTGTCCTTCTTGAGTACCCTCATAACCTTGTCACGAAGTTTATTTGTGGTTTCGTTCCATACCTCTATTGAAGACAAATAGCGCTCATCATCTGTCATAAGCCCAAGGCGGAAATTAGCCTGTATTTTAGAAATTTCATCGTCTGCTTCTGCAAGCAGCTCCTGTTTTTCAGGCGGAACGATTATATCGCCTATGGAAACGGTTATAGCGCCGCGTGTTGAGTAGGCAAAGCCTAGGCGCTTAATATTATCAAGCACCTTAGCGCTTATAGCTGCGCCATGTACATGGAAACAGCGGTCTACTATCTTGCCCAAGTCTTTTTTGACGACCTCGTGGTCCATTTCAAGCTCAAACATATCGTCCATGCTGTTTCTGGGCTTAAGTCCAAGGTTCTGCGGTATGACTTCGTTAAAGATAAGCAGACCAAGCGTGGTTTTTATGAGGCGTTTTTCTGTGTTGCCTTCAAAGCTGCGCTCTATACGCACCCTTATTGGGTCTTGAAGCTTTATAAGTTTTTCATGGTAAGCCATCTCAGCTTCCGCCATGGAGCTGAATGTGGGAAGGGTGTTTAGATACGCCCTTTCAAGCTCTTCATCGCTAGAGTATTTGTCCGCGTTTTCAAGCTTGAACTTTTTCTCATCATCGTTAAACTGCATGGTTAAATAGTGGCAGCCTATAACCATATCCTGTGTGGGGGAAATAACGGGCTTACCGTCCTGCGGTTTCATTATGTTGTTAGCGCAGAGCATAAGGAAGCGCGCTTCAGCCTGTGCTTCGGTTGAAAGCGGCACATGCACCGCCATCTGGTCGCCGTCAAAGTCGGCGTTGTAGGCTGTACAGGCGAGGGGGTGAAGCATTATAGCCTTACCTTCTATAAGTACAGGCTCAAATGCCTGTATACCAAGGCGGTGTAGGGTTGGGGCGCGGTTTAAAAGAACGGGGTGGTCTTCTATAACCGCTTCAAGCACGTCCCAAACCTCGGGGGATACACGCTCAATTGCTCGCTTTGCGCTTTTTACATTGTTACATATGCCGTCTGAAACGAGTTTTTCCACTACAAAAGGCTTAAATAATTCAAGCGCCATTTCCTTAGGCAAGCCGCATTGGTGTAGCTCAAGCTCAGGACCTACAACTATAACGGAGCGACCGGAATAGTCTACGCGTTTTCCGAGCAGGTTCTGGCGGAAACGCCCCTGCTTACCGCGAAGTAGGTCGGATAGGCTCTTAAGGGGTCTATTACCAGGGCCTGTTACGGCTCTGCCGCGCCTGCCGTTATCTATAAGCGCGTCAACCGCTTCTTGCAGCATACGTTTTTCGTTGCGTATGATGATATCCGGAGTGCCCATCTCAAGCATTCTCTTTAAGCGGTTGTTGCGGTTTATTACACGGCGGTATAGGTCATTAAGGTCGCTGGTTGCGAACCTGCCGCCATCAAGCTGTACCATGGGGCGCAGGTCCGGCGGGATTACGGGCAGACAGTCCATAATCATCCACTCGGGCTTGTTACCGCTTAGGCGGAAGGCCTCAACTACTTCAAGCCTCTTTATCGCCCTTGAGCGCCTTTGGCTAACGGTGCTTTTATTGCGCTCTTTTTCAACAAGCATGGCGATTTCTGCCTTAAGGTCTGAGCTTATAGCTTCAAGGTCTACTTCTTTAAGCAGTACCTTTATAGCTTCAGCGCCCATGCCGGCTCTAAAGCTGCCGCGCACTTCCTCGGGCAGTGCCATTATCTGCCTGTATGCGGTATCTGAAATTAGCGCGTTTTTTTCAAGGTGTGTGTTATCGGTGTTGCCGGGATCTATAACTATGTATGACGCAAAGTACAGAACCTTTTCAAGGTTGCGAGGGGATATATCAAGCAGCATTCCAAGGCGGCTTGGTATACCCTTGAAATACCATATATGGCTGACAGGAGCTGCAAGCTCTATATGCCCCATGCGCTCGCGGCGCACCTTAGCGCGCGTAACCTGTACGCCGCACTTATCGCATATTTTTTCCTTGCCCCTGTACCTTACCCGCTTGTATTTGCCGCAGGAGCATTCCCAGTCCTTAACGGGACCGAATATGCGCTCGCAAAATAGACCGTTGCGCTCGGGTTTTAGCGTACGGTAGTTTATAGTTTCAGGCTTTGTAACCTCCCCGAAGGACCACTCGCGTATTTGCTCCGGGGAAGCCATGCCGATTTGTATGGAATTAAGGTTGCTAAGTTCAAACATCTAATACTTCCTCTCGCTTATAGGCTGTCGTCTTCATCGTCGTCATCGTCATCATCACCAAAGCCGAGGTCTTCAAGGCTTAAGATATCCTCGTCAAGGTTAAGGTCATCATCATCTAACAGGTCATCTGCATCGCTGTCATCACTAGGGTCATAGCCTTCTTCGCCGGGCATTGAAATATCGCTAAGGTCAACAGAGCCGATATCTTCAAGCAGGGGTATGATGGCTTCCTCAACTTCTTCTTCAGCTTCAGGTTCGGCTTGGGCATATTCGTCCTCAAGCTCGCGGAGCACCAGCTCATTATGTTCATCATCCCATACCTTAATATCAAGACCTATTGCCTGCAATTCCTTTACAAGCACCTTGAAGCTTTCGGGTATCCCCGGTGTGGGTATGGAATCGCCCTTTATTATGGCTTCGTACGCCTTTACTCTGCCTAAAACATCGTCTGATTTTACTGTTAATATTTCCTGCAAGGTATTGGCAGCGCCATAGGCTTCAAGCGCCCATACTTCCATCTCTCCAAAACGCTGTCCGCCAAACTGCGCCTTTCCGCCAAGCGGTTGCTGCGTTACAAGGGAGTAGGGACCTGTTGAGCGGGCGTGCATCTTATCATCTACTAAGTGGTGCAGCTTAAGGAAGTACATATAGCCGACAGTTACGGGGTTTTCAAAGGCTTCGCCGGTTCTGCCGTCATAGAGTATGGTTTTTCCGCTGGTTTCAAAGTCGCTTGCGCCTTCTGGGAGCAGACCCTGTTTTTTAAGCTCAACGCTGGCTTTTTTAAGGCTCTCTTCTATGTCCTTTTCGCTTGCGCCGTCAAATACGGGGGTAGCTATATGCCAGCCAAGCACCTTAGCCGCCATGCCAAGGTGAACCTCAAGCACCTGTCCTAGGTTCATACGGGAGGGTACTCCAAGGGGGTTGAGCACTATGTCAAGCGGCGTTCCATCGGGCAGGAAGGGCATATCTTCTTCCGGCAGTACGCGGGATATTACGCCTTTGTTGCCGTGCCTACCTGCCATCTTATCGCCTATTGAAAGCTTGCGCTTTTGGGCTATGTAAATGCGTACCATTTCATTTACGCCGGGGGATAGCTCATCTCTATTTTCTCTTGAAAAGAGCTTAACATCAACTACTATACCGCCCTCGCCGTGGGGTACTTTTAGCGAAGTATCGCGCACTTCACGGGCCTTTTCGCCGAATATAGCGCGCAGCAACCTCTGCTCTGCGGAAGGCTCAGTTTCGCCCTTGGGGGTTACCTTGCCTACTAATATATCGCCTGCACGCACTTCTGCGCCTATGCGAACTATTCCTCTTTCATCAAGGTCTTTAAGCGCATCAGGGCCTACGTTAGGTATATCTCGGGTGATTTCCTCAGCGCCAAGCTTTGTTTCACGCGCTTCGGATTCATATTCTTCTATATGTATTGAGGTGTAGACATCTTCTTTTACAAGCCTTTGGGATACCAGAATAGCGTCCTCATAGTTGTAGCCTTCCCATGTCATAAAGCCTATCAGCACATTTTGGCCAAGGCTTATTTCACCCTTGTCAGTGCTGGGACCGTCTGCCAATAGGTCTCCTACTTCAACTTCCTGCCCTTCCTCAACGCAGGGGCGCTGGTTAATGCAGGTGGACTGGTTGGACCTTACAAACTTTGAAAGCTTGTAGGGGTGAAGTTCGCCGAGTTCATCCTTTACTGTTATTTCATCTGCGGAAACATGCTCCACTGTGCCCTTATGCTTGCTTAAAATTACAACGCCGGAGTCCTGAGCGGCTTTGTATTCCATGCCCGTGCCAATAAGAGGCGCTTCAGGGCGAAGGAGCGGAACTGCCTGGCGTTGCATGTTAGAGCCCATTAAAGCGCGGTTAGCGTCGTCATTCTCAAGGAAGGGTATCATAGAGGTGGCGACGGATACTAGCTGCTTTGGAGATACGTCCATAAAGTGGACGTTCTCAGCGCGTACCATCATAACATTATCTCTTGAGCGCACGGAAACTAGCGTGTTCTTAAAGCTGCCATCTTCGTTTAAGGGCTCTGTAGCTTGGGCTATGTTATAATTATCCTCTACATCGGCAGTCATATGGACGATTTCATCCGTAACTCTATGCGTTACAGGGTCTACCTTGCGGTAGGGGGATTCTAGGAAACCGTACTCGTTTATACGGGCGTAAGTGGCAAGCGAGCCTATAAGGCCGATGTTGGGACCTTCAGGCGTTTCTATGGGGCATATACGCCCATAATGGCTGTAGTGAACGTCCCTAACTTCCATGCCGGCGCGCTCACGGTTAAGACCGCCGGGCCCAAGCGCGGATAGGCGCCTCTTATGCGTAAGCTCCGCAAGTGGATTAGGCTGGTCTAGGAACTGGGATAGCTGAGATGAGCCGAAAAATTCTTTAATGGCAGCTGTTACGGGGCGGGTGTTAATTAAATCCCCCGGGCGTACTTCGTTAGGGTCTTGTACTGCCATGCGCTCACGCACAACGCGCTCAAGGCGGGACATGCCGATGCGCACTTGGTTTTGAAGCAGTTCGCCTACGCTGCGAAGGCGCCTGTTGCCAAGGTGGTCTATATCGTCTATCCTGCCTACGCCATGGGGGAGACCCAGCAGATAGCTTATTGAAGCTACTATATCATCTATTAAAATATGTTTAGGTACTAGCAGCGATGCGTTTTCTTTTACAGCGCGCTTTAAATCCTCAGCTGGCACATGGTCTATTATCTGTTTTAGTGTGGGGTAATGTACCATTTCGAGTATGCCGCATTCCTTAGGGTCAAAGGGTAGGAAGTTTTTAGCGTCTACAAAGCCGTTGCCTATTACCTTGTGTATATGCTCTCCGCATTTTAGGTATACTACATTTACAGCGGCATTCTGTACATTTAGCGCTTCTTCTTTATTTAGTACGCTGCCCTTTTCGTGCAAGATTTCGCCTGTTTCAGGGTCAAAAATATCTTGGGCAAGCTCCTGCCCCTCTATACGGTCGGCAACGCCGAGCTTTAAGTTGTATTTATACCTGCCAACGCGCATAAGGTCATAACGTTTTGGGTCAAAGAAAAGGTTATGCAATAGTTGCCTTGAGCCTTCCTCTGTTGGCGGCTCGCCGGGCTTTAGCCTACGGTATATTTCAAGTAGCGCGTCTGTAGTTGTCTTTATATTTGTATCGCCTTTTTCTATAGTTGCGTAAAGGCGCTCATCTTCTCCAAGTAGGTCTATAAGTTCTCTATCTGTGCCATAGCCAAGCGCGCGTAAAATAATTGTTATGGGCAGCTTCCTCGCCCTATCTATGCGAACCCAAAGGCAGTCGTTAGAGTCGGTTTCATACTCCAGCCATGCGCCCCTGTTGGGGATTATCTGGGCGGAGTAAAGCTCCTTGCCTGCCTTGTCAAGCTGCATATTAAAATATGTGCCGGGAGAGCGTACAAGCTGGCTTACAACTACACGCTCCGCGCCGTTTATAATGAAGGTTCCCGTATCGGTCATAAGAGGGAAATCCCCCATATATACCTCGGTTTCTTTTATCTCCCCGGTGTCCTTTATCTTAAGGCGCACGAATACCCTAAGTGGGGCTGAGTATGTTAAATCCCTTTCTTTACAGCGCTCTACACTGTTTTTAGGGTTGTCATCAAGTTTATAATCAACAAATTCCAGTACGAGGTTATCGCTATAGTCGGTTATTGGTGAAATGTCTGCTAGCACTTCCCGGAAATCTTGTTCCAAGAATTTTCGATACGAATTTTTCTGTATCTCAATTAGATTAGGCATGTCAAGTACTTCGTCAATGTGAGAAAAACTAATGCGCTTGCGTAGTTTTCCCATTTGGATTTCGTGCACTAAAGCTGTCCCTCCTTCAAACTTAGGCCGCCGCGGAAACAAAAAACTCTTTTTTCCAAGACAAGGTAATCGATGCAAAAAATAGACACCGATGCAATTTTAAACTATACCATGTTTTTTGTTGTAAGTCAAATTTTTTGCGGGAATTTTCATGGCGAGTTTTGTGTCACAAATGCTTGAATTTTCTACGCGCTTTTTTAAACACGACTATTATTGTTGATAAGTTAAACAGAAGATGATAAAATTAACATTGTCACTGGTTAGAGTCTTCATCGATCGTACCTGCCTTTTCGCAATCTTTAAAGAAAGGAGGACGCATGTATGGAGATAATTATCCAAATCCTAAATTTATAGATAAACTTCGGTCGTTTGGTAATTCAGTGGCTGAACTATAGAAAAATGGATATGTGACAACAGGGGGCAACCCCTGTTTTTTCACATTTCAGCTTACCTCACACCTGACAATACATCATGTTCAACTAATATTTATTAAGCAAAACACTTAAAATTTTAAAGCCTTGATAAGATACCTAGGGTTTGTTATAATCTGCTTGCTGCGATGAAAGAGAGAGTAGGCGGCGGGAATGCTTTAAGAGAGTGGGGTACGTGGCTGTAATGCCCCTAAGAATACCGTAGCTGAAGTTCACTCCGGAGCACCTTAAGTGATAATGTAGTTTAAGGCGGTGGGAGCGTTATATCCTTAGAGTGGCGGCTAGTCCGCAACGTGGGTGGTACCGCGGTAATTCGTCCCATGCCTATGGCATGGTAATTTTTTTGGAGGAAATATGCTGGATAAGTTAAATGAAATGCTTGAAAATGCGCTGATTGACATCAGCAGTGCTGAAAGCAGCGATGGTCTTTTTTCAGTAAGGCAGAAATACATAGGCAAGAGAGGGGATTTAACCCAAATATTAAAAGGGCTCTCTTCTATGGCGCCTGATGAAAGGCGCAGCACAGGTAGCTTTGCAAATGAAATAAAGCAGAAGATATTAAACGCAATAGAGGAAAAGCAGGAGGAACTTATAGAAAGTTCATCAAAGCTTGATTTGCCCTTTGATATGACGCTCCCCGGTATAAAGCCTAAAACAGGCGGGCTGCACCCTATAAAGCGTATGAGCTACGATTTGAACGACGCTTTTTTATCCCTAGGCTTTGATATATATCAGGAGGACGATATTACAAGCGAACTTTACGCCTTTGACAATTTAAATTTCCCTAAGGAACACCCCGCAAGGGACAGCATGGACACCTATTGGCTAAAGGGCACTGAAAACAAAGTCGGCAATGAAAGGCTGTGCCTAAGACCGCACCTTACGGGCGGTAGTGTGCGCTACCTTAAAGAGCATGGAGCGCCTGCGCGTTTTGTATATCCCGGAAGGGTTTACCGCAACGAAAGCACGGATGCAAGGCATGAGAGGGCTTTCTTTCAGTACGAAGCGCTTATAGTGGATAAGGACTTCGCCTTTTCATCGGGCAGGCTGCTTGTGGCAACCATACTTGAAAAGGTGTTCGGTATGCCAGTTGATGTGCGTATGCGCGCGGGTTTCTTCCCCTTTGTTGAGCCCGGTTTTGAAATAGATATGAAATGCCTTGTGTGCGGCGGCGAAGGCTGCAGAGTATGTAAAAATGTTGGTTGGATAGAGGTTATGCCAGGCGGCACGCCGCATCCCAATGTGCTTAAAGCCGCGGGGCTAGACCCTAATATATACTCCGGTTTTTATATTAATATAGGGCTTGATAGGCTTGTTATGATGCGCTACGGAGTTGACGATGTAAGGCTGTTCCACAGCGCTGACCTGCGCTTTTTAGAGCAGTTCAAATAGGAGGCAGTATGATAGTTTCATTAAATTGGATAAAACAATATGTAAATTTACCTGATAATATATGCATGGACGAGCTAGCTCATGACCTTACCATGCGCACGGTTGAAGTTGAAAGCGTAAGCAACCCTAAAGATGATTTAGATAAAATAATAGTAGGGCGTATAGTTTCCGTTGAACAACACCCCAATGCAGATAAGCTTAGCGTATGTATGGTGGATATAGGAAATAGCGAAGTTAGCCATATAGTATGCGGAGGCAGCAACTTAAAAGAAGATATGCTTGTTGCGCTTGCGCTTCCCGGAAGCTTTGTGCGCTGGCACGGCGAAGGTGAAAAGGTAAAGATAAAGTCAAGCAAATTAAGGGGCGTAAAGAGCGAGGGCATGATATGCGCTTCGGAAGAGCTGTGCCTTGAAGCGCTATTCCCATCTAAAAGCGAAGCTGAAATTATGGATTTAAGCGATTTTAAAGCAAGCGCCGGTGATGAACTTGCAAGAGTTCTTGAACTTGATGATATATTGCTTGAAATAGATAATAAATCCATGACTAACCGTCCCGATTTGTGGGGGCATTACGGTATAGCCAGAGAGATAGCCGCTATATACGGTCTTGAACTAAAACCATTGCCTGAGTTTTCTATGGAGGGCGATGTAGAGGAATATCCTGTAAAAATACTAAGCGACAATTGCTACCGTTACGCAGGGCTATTATATGATGGGCTTCAAAATGTGTCGTCCCCCTATACTCTTAGAAAGCAGCTGCACCTTTGTGGAGTAAGACCTATAAATGCTATGGTTGATATAACCAACTATATAATGCTCTGCCTTGGTCAGCCTACACATGGCTTTGATAGCACGCATGTAAAAGGTGGAATAGTAGTAAGGGATGCAAACGCAGGCGAAAAACTTACCCTGCTTGATGGGCAGGAGCTAAACCTTACAAGCAGCGATCTTCTAATATGCGATAGCGAAAGGGCTATGGCGCTTGCTGGCATTATGGGCGGAGGCGAGGATTCCATACTGCCTGATACCACTTCTATGCTACTTGAAATAGCCACATTTAACCCTATAAGCATAAGGCGCAGCGCAAACCTGCATAAGGTGCATACGGATTCATCTCTCAGAAATGAGAAAGGTCTTGATACCCAGAGGGTTGACTGCGCTATGGGGGTAGCGGACGATTTAATTAAAAAACTGTTCCCGAAAAGCCGCCTAATAGCCTTTGGAGATGCTAAAACGCATGAAACCAAGCAAGAAAAAGTTGTATGCTCAATAGACTGGATAAATACAAGGCTTGGCAGGAAGCTTACGTTTGAAGAGATTAACTCTTCCCTAACTCCGCTTGGTTTTATAGCTCGGCAGGATGGGGATAGCGTAATTGTAGATGTTCCAAGCTTTAGGTCTACAGGCGATGTATCGCTCCCAGATGATATACTTGAAGAAATCGCCCGCATGATAGGATATGAAAACTTTGAATATAAAGCTCCTAAAGTAACGCTAAATAGCGCTGTAAACAACCTACACTATCAGCTTGAAAGGGCGGTATGTGAATACCTTGCGATGGGCTGCGGTATGCAGGAAATATTCACCTACCCTTGGATGGAAAAGCATTATATGGAAGCTGTGGGCGTAGAGGAGGAGGACTGTATTAAACTTGCAAGCCCGCCATCCCCAGAAACAGCCTGCCTTAGAAATACGCTTATTCCTGGCATGATAAAGGCTGTAAGTGAAAACCTGCGCTATAGAACCGAATTTAAGCTATTTGAAATGGCTCAGGTGTTTTCTCATGGTGAATATTATCCTAGTGAAAAGAGCGAATGTCTGCCATTACAACAGCTAAATCTATGTGGCGCATTTGTGGGAGAAGATATTCCTAACCTTATAAGGCAATGCAAAGGCGCGCTTGAAGCGTTGCCCCGCGTATGCATGGCTGAAGAGTATGAGTTTACTCAAGTTTCAAAACCCATTTGGGCAGATAAAAATGCTTGGGTGAATATAGTATTTAATGGAGATGTAATAGGTTGTATGGGGCTTGTGTCAGTTAAAACAGAAAAGCTTGCTGGCATAAGACATTCCTCATGCATGGTATTTGAAATAAATATGGATAGCTTAGTTCCCCTTGCATCAAGAAGCAATAGCTATGTGCCTGTACCTGTTTATCCTCAGGTGGAGCAAGACTTTTCAATAATCCTAGATGAAAATGTCAGCTGGGAGCAGCTTGAAAGCACGGTAAAACCCCTAGTAAACAAGGTTTCATTCATAGAGGAATACCGCGGCAAACAGGTGCCGGAGGGTAAAAAGTCCGTACTTGTAAGGGTGTGGTTCGGTTCGGATACATCTACGCTATCATCTGAGGACATTTCCGCCAATATGAAAAAGATAATTAAACAAGTGGAAAGCAAACTTGGTGGAAGTATAAGGGATGAGGAGTAGTATTACTTAGTAAAAGGTCAGAATATTGACAATATAGCGCTGCTAGGCTAAAATTATAATATAAACTTTTATTTGTTTGCTTAGAGTTGCTGATTGCGACGAGTTGTCTTTAGAGGGAGGGCTTATGAATAAAATATTCACCTGCCTACATAGAAAAATACAGGGAAAACAAAGGGTTATTACCCTAATAGTAGTTGACATAATTGCGCTTTTAACCTCATATGCATTTATACTTCAGCGAGTAGCATTTACTGTTGACAAGTTTAATACGACAATATTGGTGCAAAGAGTTCTTATTATGCTTTTGTGCTCAATGTTTGGTCGTTTATTATTGAAAGTGCATAATACTATGTGGCGTTACGCGTCTGCGGGCGCTTTTCTGCGTATGGTACTTGCGGACTTTATAGCCGGTTGGCTTTTTCTAGCGGTGGATCGCAGCTTTTTTGTGGTTCATGTACCATTTGCAAGCGCTGTTGCTGCGATATGTGTAGGGCTTATTGCGACTCTTAGCCTGCGTTTCGTTTATCAAATATTAAGGCTACACCCGGAGTGGTTTGATGGTAAACACCTAAAATCCTCAAGTGTAAAGAAAGAACCTATAGCAATAGTTGGTGCGGGTAGCTTAGGTGTATTACTTGCGCGAGAACTAATATATGGCGAAAGTGCAAAGTACACGCCTTATTGTTTTATAGATAATGATGAGCGTAAAATAGGCACTGAGATCGAAGGGATACCTGTTATGGGTCCTGACGAGTACATGGTTGACTTGTTACCCTCATTACCAGTTACAACCGTAGTTATAGCTCTGCCAAACCGCAGCCATGAAGAGCAAAGAAATGCCTTTGAAAAATATAAGAAAACAGATTGTCAGGTACTATTGTATGATTATCCGCTTAGTGAGTTGCCAACTGAAGATAGCAAGCGCACTATAAGAGATGTAAAGATAGAAGATCTTCTTTTCCGCGATATAGTGAGCATAGTTGATGATGATACTATAAGTGCATATCACGATAAAACCATACTCATTACTGGTGCGGGGGGAAGTATAGGCGGAGAGCTGACAAGGCAGCTTGCAGGTTGCAGACCAAAAAAGCTGATACTGCTTGATATATTTGAAAATGGCGTATACGATATCCAGCAGGAGTTATTGCGTAAACACAGAGGTAAGTTCAATTTAGAAGTTGTAATAGCCACAGTATGCAATATTAAACATCTAGACTATATATTTGAAAGACATAAGCCCGATGTGGTATTCCACGCTGCTGCGCATAAGCATGTACCTCTTATGGAAAATAACAGTGCAGAAGCTATACGCAACAATGTATTTGGTACATACAATGTTATAAACGCTTCAGAAAAACATGGCGTAAAACGTTTTATACTTATTTCTACAGACAAGGCGGTAAACCCCACAAATGTTATGGGTGCTACCAAGCGCCTATGCGAGATGATTATTCAAAGCCGAATAGAAAGCGAAACAGAGTTTGTAGCAGTGCGCTTTGGTAATGTGCTAGGTTCAAGCGGTTCTGTTGTTCCGCTCTTCAAAAAGCAGATAAGCGAGGGTGGACCTGTTACCATTACAGACAAGCGTATAATACGCTATTTCATGGCAATACCTGAGGCGGCGCAATTGGTACTTAGGGCGGGTAGCATGCATGAAAAGGGTAAAATATATGTGCTTGATATGGGAAAGCCAGTGCGTATACTTGATCTTGCGGAAAACCTGATTTATCTTTCGGGCTTTAGACCATATGAGGATATAGACATAATCGAAGTGGGTCTTCGCCCTGGTGAAAAACTTTACGAGGAACTATTGATTAAAACCCAGGAATGTATAAGAACGAATGACAAGCATATATTCATAGAAAAAGAAGAGGGCTTTGAACGGGAGAAAATGGATTCCGCGTTAATAGAGCTGAATAACAATTTGGATATTACGCTTGATAATGATTCGGCTCGCGAGTTACTAAAGCAATTAGTACCCACATATTATTCTGCGGATGAAGTAAATAGAAATGCCATAAGCGCTGAAGAATTTGATGATGTTGGTGAACACTCATATCTAGATTCAGACATATCATATAATGGAGAAATAATATGAACAATGGTTTAAAACGCTTATTTAGCGTGGTTTTATTTGCATGTGTGCTTTTTTGTGCGACATTTCAAGAGGTAAAAGCTGAAGAACTACCCTACGAGCAGGTGTATACACCCGAACAGAGAGATGCCATAAATGCTGCGCTTGAGGATGGAAGCAAGCTTCTACCCGTTGGAGAAGAGTTTCGCATAAAGGTAAAGCCGGATGACCTTTCTATAATAGAAGGGCTTGACGACACATGGAAAAACATACTGCTGCTTGGTACAGATACAGGGAACATTAAGCTTAACTATGGTAGGACGGATGCCATGCTTGTTCTAAGCGTAAATAAACGCACAGGGGAGCTAAAACTAACTAGCTTAGTTAGGGATATGTTTGTGAAAATACCTAACACTTCCATGCATAACCGCATAAATGCCGCCAATGCTTTTGGAGGGCCTCTGCTTGCGGTAAAAACCGTTAATGAAACATTAGGGCTTAATATAAAGTTATATGCGAGCATAAATTTTTCAGGCTTTAAAGATGTTGTTGATGCGCTTGGCGGGGTAGATATAGAAATTACAGACACCGAAGCTAGAATAATAGGCATAGAAAAGCTTGAAGGTGCACAAACGCTGTCGGGTGATGAAGCGCTTCAATATGTACGCATACGCAAAATAGGCAGCAACTTCGGAAGGAATGAGCGTCAGCGTACATTTCTTGTGGCGCTGCTTAACAAGATAAAAAATAGCGATATAGATACCGCTATTGAAGCCCTTATACTTTCCTTAAGTCATATGGCAACAAATATGTCCATAAATGATATTTTGCCCCTTGTGCCGCTGGTAATAGCCAATCAAAAGGATATGGCTATGTTAAGCCTACCTGCAAAGGGCGACTATGCTTTAGGCTCAACCAGCTGGGGTGCTAGCGTTGTGTATTTTAATAGGCAAAAAACTAAGGATACTTTTATGCGCTTTGTATATTTAAATGAGGATTAAAGCAGTCTAACGCCTGCGTTTCTGCATATATCTATCGTGCCCTCGTCCCAGCAGGAGGACTGCACCTCGCCTATATGCGCCTTTTGTAGTAGCAGCATACATAGTCTGCTCTGTCCTATGCCTCCGCCTATGGTATAGGGGAGTTTTCCATCTGCCAGTGCCCTGTGGAAGGGGTATTCAAGCCTATGCTCACAATTTGAGAGTTTAAGCTGTTCTATCAAGCTCTCAGGAGATACCCGTATACCCATAGAGCTAAGTTCCATGGGCATTTGAAGCTCCTCGCTCCAGAAGAGTATATCGCCATTCAGCTGCCAGTCATCATAGTCGGGCGCGCGCATATCGTGGGGGTTGCCGCTTTTCAGTTTGCCGCCTATCTGCAAAATACAGGCGGTTTTATATTTTTTAACATATTCATATTCCCTCTCTTTTGGGGTTAAGGCGGGGTACATATCCTCAAGTTCTTGGCTTAGTATAAAGCTGGCTTCACGGCAGAGTACAGTATCTAGCCTTGAATATTTCCACTTAAGCATATCAAGTGTTGAGCAAATAGCAGTTACTATTCTCTGCATTGTATCTTTAAGCGTTGCCATAGTGCGCATTTCGGGGGTTATTACCCTTTCCCAGTCCCACTGGTCAACATATATGGAGTGAATATTGTCAAGAACCTCATCGCGGCGTATAGCGTTCATATCCGTATACAGCCCCTCACCTACGGGGAAACCGTATTTGGCAAGCGCTAGACGCTTCCATTTGGCAAGAGAATGTACTACCTCCGCATTTTGGGGTAGGTGTTTCATATCAAAGCGTACGGGGCGTTCAACACCGCTCAAGTCATCGTTAAGACCGGAGTTCGTCGCCACAAAAAGCGGGGCGGATACTCTCTTTAGGTTTAGCGCCTTGCAAAGCAGATACGCGAAATGTTCCTTAATTATTGCGATAGCTTCCTGTGTTTCATACAGGTTAAGCCTTGAAAAATAGTTTTCAGGTATAAAGCTTATGTTCATTCAGCCCTCCATATAGCTAAAGTTAGCGCCCCATCCTGTACAGTGCCTTCTATGCGTACTGGAAAGGGATAGTTGTTTGTGAAAATAAAGTTCTGTTTCTTGTTACCTACAGCGGCGTCGGCTCCGTGGGGTAAGTATGCTATACCCCTTGGTCCGTGCGGGCGTCTATGGTCTATATTTATGCCTGGCAATTGAAGCGTTACATTGTATAGCGTGCTTGAAATCTGGCATGTGCCACCGCCGTAGCCAAGCTTACTTCCGCCGTCAACAAGTACTATCGCCGGGAAATATCCATTTCTAGCGTTATATGGGCCAAGGTCCCTATTGAAATCAAAATTACTTCTGGATTTTATGGTTATTTCTTCGAACTTATCGCAAGAAACTTCAAGGTTTTTAATGCGGCTTAGGTTATTTTCAGTAGTAGCTATATTATAAAATGATGTGTATGCCGCTATTGGATAATCTAATGAAGGTTCTTCACTTAAATAATCTATTGGTACAATTTCGCTAAGCGCCCTTGTGTCAACATATCCGTACTGTTTTTTGAATATAAGCTTGCCATAGCCGTCCTCGAAGCCTATAAAAGCAAGCCTTGCGCCCTCATTTAGTGTAATAAGTTCGCTTCCATTGCTGCTCGGTCTATCAAGCACGGGTGTAGTTTCACTTACCCAGCCTATGTATGTGTTCTGTACGCCGGGGTAGTTAGGTATCTTATCTATTTGTAGGTTCTCAACTGTAAAATCATCAAGCTTATCACGGTTTATATAGCCTATTATAGCGCCTTCCCTGCCTACAAGTAGGCGAGATGGGGAAACAGCATATATATCAACCCTTTTGCCTGCGCCTAAATAGAAAATTCTGTTCTGTAGCTCCACATCTGAGAATATAGGGCTTTCGTATCTAAGCAGCGCAGTGTATAAGGGCTGTTTGCCGGCATACTCATCAAAAAGCGGAGCTGTATACAGTTCTTCCGCTGGGGTTGGCAAGGTAAATAGAGATATTATTATAGCTAAAAATAAAGTTGTTTTTCTCATGCTTTATATATTGCCACAAAGAGAGAGCCGTCCTGTACATGCGCGCTTATGCGAACAGCGAAGGAATAGTCGTTCCTAAATACAAAATTAAGTCCGCCTGAAGTAGCGTCAACCCCATGGGGTATGTAGCTTACCCCGCCAGGTCCATGCGGGGCGCGTACAAGCACTGTAAGCCCTGTGAGTTGCAGCACCACATTATACAGCGTTGAAGATATTTGGCAGGAGCCACCGCCCGTTGCCGTGCCCCATCCGCCATCCTTTAGCGCGCCCGCTTCAAGGTAGCCGTTACCGGCAGTAAAGGGTCCCACTTCTCCGTTAAAATCTAGGCTTTGCCCGGGTGCAAGTGTTTTTGACATCTTAGATGAGCCAAGCTTAAGATTGCTTATGCGGTTGGGGTTTAGACCCTCTTCCGATATATTATAAAAGGAGTTGTATACAGCTATTGGGGTATTCGCATCGCCAAGGCTTACATCCGGCGCTACTCTGCCAAGTTCAGCGAGATACCTAGTATCTATATAACCCCACTGTCGTCTATATATAAAGTATGCCCAGCCGTCTATTACATCTATTATACCAACCTTAGCGCCGGAGTGTAGCGTTATTAGCGTTTCAGAGTTAGAATCAGCTGCGGCTTTTACAGGCGTATCCTGCCACATAGTGGCGTAATATCTATGGAAAAACACTCCATATGGAGGGGTTGTGGCAGGGTTTAAGGGTTTTACATCCTCTATCCTGCCCCTTAGTATATAACCTATTGAATTGCCATGTAATATGCCTACATAGTTTGGTAGTACACTTATTATCTGTATGGGTGTGCCAGGCTTAAAGCTGTCAAGCACCTTTGAGTTTTTATCAGGCGCCACATAGGTGTTTGTGTAGCCATCATAATATGTAGTGGTTCTACCGGTGTATAATACATTGTACTGTGCATATGAAGGCATTATAGCGAGCATTGCACATATGGCAAGCGTTAAAGCGATAATGCGTTTAGTCATTTTCTTTCCTCCTTGAGTCTGCCTTTTGGGCGAGTTTCTCACGACTCCCATCTTCACGCAAAATATAAGTATTGTCAAGCTGAGATTTTAAATTTTCTCTGAATGCTTTTATATATTCAGCCCTTAGTGTTGCCTGAAGCTCTTTTTCCTCAGGTGTTAAAGTACCTTCCTTTTGCTTTTTATAGAGTTCATTTATTTTTGCTATCTTTTCTTTATTCATGCGTTTTCTCCCTGAGTGATAGCGCTATGCCGCTTGGCAGCGCAAGCAGGGCAATATAGCCAATGTACAGCAGCCATTTCTGTATTTCCGAGCGGTCTATAAGAAATTCTATACCTATTGCTCCAAAAACCGCAACAGGAAGTAAAAACAGATTAATTTTAGCCCTTTTGCTCATAGGTTTTTTTCTAAGGGAAAGTATAAGAAGAGCAATCCCCCAAAGTACGCTTGAAAGCACCTGCTGCAGCCCTACAAAGGAAAATCGCATATGTCCATCGTAGCGCAGGCTTTCAAATATTACTTGAGTTGCACCAAATAGTATCATCCAGCTTAAAAACACATCGCCTTTTTTATATTTATTAAGCCAAGCGTATAGTAATACGCATAGTACGCAGGCACAAACAGCCTCAAGCAGCCATGTTTTAAGGTAGGCATCATATTCTCCAACATGAACTAAAAAGCCTCCCTCAAGTACGCCCGTTACAAGCGGGCGGCTTATGCCAAGCTGCGTGTAGCTTTCACCAAGCCTTGCGAATAATATAAACGCCATAAGGGGAGAGGTAATAGCGTCAAGCAATTTATGCGTGTTTTCGCCTAATGCTTTGGCAGATAATAATGCCGCAAATATCATAGCTATTATTACCCCATACATAGACATGCCGCCAGTGCTTAGCCTAAATATATTTTTAAGTGTAAGCACAGCTCTAAAATTGCTGTCCGTAAGGCAGTAAAGTAGGCGGGATAGCAATACTCCAAGCGGCAAACTTAAGCATATAGCAAGGAGCAAAACGCCTTTTTTAAGTGATACCTTACGCTCTACAAAATATGCAAGGGCTATCGCAAATAATACACCCAGCGATAAAAAGCTGCCGTATGTGTAGAGTTTTATTCCTAATATATCTATAGTTGCAAGCGTTGTTCGCAATTAATTGCCCTCATTTTCTACTAGGCTTGCGAAATATATCATATCGCTCTGAGCGCGCTCATTGCTGCGGCTTCTGTTTTGGAAATATCCGCCGTTATACACTATGGTTGCGGAGTTGCCGCCATCAAAGTTGAACGCCTGTTTACAGCCTAAATTGAACATAAAATCCGCAAGCTCCTGCTGGGTAGCGCCGTCAGAATTATCCCTACGCCCCTCTGCATGCACTATTACATATTTTAGTGAGTCAAGTTGTCCAAGAGCTAGGCGCGGTTCCCTGCCATCTGGGTTATAGCCATATTTTTCGGGTATGGCTTGCAGCTGCTCATCCTTTACAAGCGCAGGGCCGAATGTGAATGCGTTTATTATTGTATGTCCCGCGTTTTCAAAGGCTTCAAGCTGCTCAGTTTTATCTTCGCCTGTAAGTATATGAAAATCCCCATTTTCGTCTATTATAAGGGTATCCTTAAGGCGGTTAAACTTGTTGCGTGCCTTTTCTCCCATGCGGTACTCAAAAGAAGTCTTTTTTGGGTCGTTTGCCATGTAGTTGGCGTTGCAGGCAATAACCGCATTGTATTTTTCCGCCATGGAGGATATAAGCGCAACGCGGCTTGAGCGCAAATCCCCCGCTGTTGCGGTTCTAAGCTGAGTAGGGCTTGCTACCTGAATATAGGCTATGCGCCATACTACGCCATCTTCTTCGCGCGTTTCAAGGGTAAGCCTTATACTGGGGTCTGAATAACCTTCATCTGTAAAATTTTCTTGTATCGGCTTTTTGCCCGGGGAAAAATCTATAGGAAGGGGTTTTAGCAGCTCCTCCGCATTTGCACTGGGTATAAGCCAAGAAAGCAAATTATCTTCCTGTTTCCATATTTCATCCTCAAGCTTGTATCTTTCTTCATCAAGCAGAGCTCCCGAGGGTATAATAAATGAAAGCGTTAGCGCCATAACTATGCTTAGTATAAGCAGCGCCATGTATGTTTTTTTAGACATTTTTTTCTCCTTGTTTTTTATGTGGGAACACCCATGCTTTCTGTACGCGGTAGTTTACAAAGTATAGCAGGGTATCAACCACGATTTTTATTATAGATTTATCTATGTTAAGCATCCTGTATATAAGGTCGGTACTTATAGCGCTTGTTGCAAGCGATAGAACACATAGCGTTAGGTACCTTGGGAACGCGCCATCCTTACTGCCCTTATTGAACACAAAGTTTTTGTTTAGAGTAAAGTTTGCTATTGATGAAATAATCCTAGCAACTGCAGCAGCAGTATATGTATGTAATGTGGCTTGCCTTCCGCCAAGTGCGCCTGCCAAGAGAGCGTCAAGCAGCCACCTGTCAAGAAGGGTGAATGCGGATATATCCACCAAGAAGCTCATAAGGCTAGAAAAAATATACTTGAAGAAGTTGCCGAACAGGTGCCTATATATGCGTATAGAGTCCTTAACAGGGTTGAAATGGCTGCTCTTGTTATCTTCTATATATATGGTTTTTATTTCAACCACGCTGAAGGGTATTTTACGCATAGCGCATTCTGTTAGCATGTTCATCTCGTATTCAAACCTATCGCCCTCAATGTCTTTTACAACAGGTATAAGTTGTCTGCTTATACCCCTTAAGCCCGTTTGAGTGTCCGGAAGATAGTTACCATAAAGCAACGAAAAAAAGAATGTGGTAAGTTCATTACCTATGCGGCTTCTAAGTGGTGTATTGCCAAGCCTAAAGTTACGGGAACCCAATACTAAACTATCAGGCTTTTCAAGCATTTTATTAGCTACAGCTATAACGCCTTCGCTTGTGTGTTGACCGTCAGAATCTGCGGTTATTATGCCGGGGCTATCAGGATAGTTTTCAAGGAAGTACTCCATGCCGTATTTAAGCGCATGGCCTTTGCCTTTGTTTTTATGGTAACCTATTACAGTGCAGTTATCATATTGCGCTATGGTTTTAAATATATCTTGATATATATCATCATCGCCCGAGCCATCATCAACGATAAGTATATGCTTAAATCCATTTTCCGTTAGCGACTTTACATATGCTATAAGCTTATCATCCGGATGCAGCGAAGGTATAAGCACCACGCAGCTTAGCACATCGGGCAAAACAACACCTCCTTACATGATTATCCCCCATATTGTACCCTTAAAACATCCGTTTGTAAAACTTTGGAAATAGATTTTACAAAAGGTTGAGCTTAAGCATTGTTAGCCTATATTTAGCAATCGACTTAAGCAAGAAAGGCAAAAATAGCCATTGAAAAAACACACAAAGTGTTGTACTATATAGTTAATTGAATATGACTTATCAAGAGTGGGGGAGGGACTGGCCCTGTGAACCCCGGCAACCGGCATATGCAAGGTGCTAATTCCAGCAGCTAAGGCTGACAGATAAGTGTTATGTGGCTTATCTGTGCGGGTAAGTCATTTTCTTTATATAGAAAGGAAGTAATATAATTGAAACGACAGTACACATCAGAATCAGTAACGCAGGGGCATCCGGATAAACTTTGCGACCAGATATCCGATACCGTGCTTGACGCAATACTAAGCGAAGACCCTATGGCAAGAGTCGCCTGCGAAACCTGCGCCACAACTGGGCTTATACTTGTAATGGGGGAAATAAGCACAACTACCTATGTACCCGTAGCGGAGCTTGCAAGAAAGGTAGTGCTTGATATAGGCTATGATGATTCCTCACTCGGTTTTGACGGTAATTCCTGCGCCGTGCTAACAGTTATAAATGAGCAATCCCAAGATATAGCTGCCGGGGTTAGCAGAGCTAGCGAAACTAGGGATAATATAGCTGCAGAGCAAAAGACGGGCGCGGGGGACCAAGGTATGATGTTCGGTTTTGCCTGTGATGAAACCGAAGAATACATGCCCCTGCCGCTAGTGCTTACGCATAAGATGGCAAAACAAATGGACGAAGTTAGAAAGAGTGGAAAAAGAGAGTGGATGCGCCCTGATGGCAAGGCGCAGCTTACAGTAAGCTATGATGGTTTTACGCCCGTAAGTTTAGATGCTGTTGTGCTATCAACCCAGCATGATGACATGGTGAGCCAAAAGGAAATTAAAAATGCCATGATGGAAGATGTAATACGACCCATATTGCCAAGCAAGCTTTTAAACGCATCAACTAAATACTATATAAACCCAAGCGGCAGGTTTGTTATAGGCGGTCCTGCCGGGGATAGTGGGCTTACGGGGCGCAAAATTATAGTGGATACATACGGCGGTTTTGCACCGCATGGCGGCGGTTGCTTTAGCGGCAAGGATCCTACAAAGGTTGATAGGTCTGCCGCATACGCCTGCCGTCATATAGCTAAAAATGTAGTCGCCGCAGGGCTTGCGAGCCGCTGCCAAGTTGCAATAGCCTATGCGATAGGCGTAGCGCAGCCTGTTAGCTATGCCATTGAAACTTTCGGAACAGGTAAGGTAGACGAAGAAAAGCTTGCAAATTATATTAGAGATAATATAGATTTAAGCCCGGACGGCATAATAGAGCGCTTTAAGCTAAGAAGACCCATATATAGGCAAACCGCTACATACGGGCATTTTGGCAGGAATGACCTTGACTTACCTTGGGAGAAGCTAGATTTGGTGGAGCAGCTCAAAAGGCTTAAATAATAAGCGGCACTAAAAAAGCCCGGGCGTAAGCTCGAGCTTTTTTATTACTTTGATAATTTTTTCAACATCGAAATTCTACGCAGTACCAAGATAAGCTTTTTTAATTTCAGGGTTGTTGGAAAGCTCCTTTGCTGTGCCTTCTATTACCACATTGCCTGTTTCAAGCACATAGCCCCTGTCGGCGACCGAAAGCGCCATAGTGGCGTTTTGTTCTACAAGCAGCACGGTAGTGCCTTGCTTATTTATATCCTGTATTATGTGGAAAATTTCGCTTACAAGTATGGGAGCAAGACCCATAGAAGGCTCATCCATCATAATAAGTGTGGGGCTGCTCATAAGCGCGCGACCTATGGCGAGCATCTGCTGCTCTCCGCCTGAAAGCGTGCCTGCAAGCTGGTTTCTGCGCTCCTTAAGCCTAGGGAAATGCTCATATACGCGCTGGGCATCTCTGTTAAGGCTGGCCTTATCTTTCCTGCAATAAGCGCCCATTTCAAGGTTCTCTTTAACGCTCATGCGGGCAAATACCCTGCGTCCCTCGGGAACATGGGCTATGCCTTTGTATATGCGCTGGTATGCGGGAAGGGTTTTAAGGTCTATATCCATAAAGGATACGCTGCCGCTTTTTATAGGTACAAGGGCTGATATTGAATTTAGCGTAGTAGTCTTTCCTGCACCGTTTGCGCCGATAAGCGTTACTATTTCGCCTTTGTTTACATGGAAACTTATCCCTTTAAGCGCTTTTATTGCGCCGTAATATACTTCTAAATCTACAACTTTCAGCATGGTTTCGTGCCCTCTTCTTCATCCTGTGACATACCAAGATAAGCGGTTATTACATCCTCGTTGTTCGCTATTTCATTTGCAGTGCCTTCGGCAATTATATGACCGTAGTTAAGCACATATATACGCTCGCATATGCCCATTACAAGCTTCATATCGTGCTCAATAAGCAGTATTGCAACTGAAAAGCGTGTGCGTATCCGCTTTATGGTATCCATAAGCTCCTGCGTTTCGGTGGCGTTCATGCCTGCGGCAGGTTCATCAAGCAGTAGTACCTTCGGGTTTGACGCAAGCGCTCTGCATATTTCAAGCTTTCTTTGAAGACCGTAGGGGAGAGAGTCAGCATTATCGTCCGCGACATCTTCCATGTCAAATACGCGGAGCAATTCCCTTGCGCGTATGTCTATACCGTGCTCCTCGCTTGCATATTCTTCAGAGCGTAGAATGCCGCTCATGGGAGAGTAGCGCATTCTCGTATGGAAGGCTACTTTTATATTTTCAAGCACAGTCATGGACTTAAAAAGGCGGATGTTTTGGAAGGTTCTTGCTATGCCGTTATTTGTTATTTCATGCGTTGGGCGCCCCTTTATGGAGTTGCCAAGCAATATAATATCGCCCTGCGTAGGCTCATAAACGCCGGTTAGCAAATTGAACACTGTTGTTTTACCCGCGCCGTTTGGACCTATTAAACCGACTATTTCGTTATCTTTAAGATTTATGTTTATATTCTCAGCCGCAACAAGCCCGCCAAACTGTATGCCTAGATTTTTAGTTTCAAGCACGGGTTGGTTTTCCCATACATCATAGTGGGGTCTAAATGGAAGCTTAGGCTTATGCTCTTTCCTCTTAAAAACACTGTGCCATTTAGCTTCGAGTTTTTCAACAGTTGCAATTAACGAAAACTCCTTAGTGCCCATAAGCCCTGAGGGGCGGAAAATCATCATTAAAACAAGCGTTAGAGAGTATATTACCATACGCCAAGCGGCAAATTCACGAAGCAGTTCAGGAAGGGTTACAAGCACAGTTGCGGATATTATGGAGCCTGTTATTGAGCCCATGCCGCCAAGCACTACCATAACCAAATATTCTATAGACTTGTTAAAGTCAAAATATTTGGGAGTTAGCATACCTATTTGATGTGCGTGAAGCCCCCCCGCAATACCCGCAAAGAATGCGGCGAAGGTAAAGGCAAGCAGCTTATAGTAGGTGGTGGGTATGCCTGTGGCTTCGGCTGCAACCTCATTTTCGCGTATGGATATTATTGCCCTGCCGTGACGGCTTCTGCCAAGGGTGAATATGCTGGTAACCACCATTACCATTATCCAGTACACTATGGCAAACTGTATGGCAGCGGAATCCTTAGGGCTTTCAGCGAGCGCGCGGGACATCCTTGGTATCCTCGTAAGCCCTGCGGGACCGCCTGTTATTTTAAGGTTTTCTATTACAACCCTTATAATTTCTCCAAAACCAAGTGTGATTATCGCAAGGTAGTCGCCTTTTAGCCTAAGTGCCGGCATACCTATTAAAAAGCCGAAAAGCGCAGCTAGCAAGCCACCAGCAAGTAGAGCTATTGTAAGAGATAGCCCTAAGGGCATGTCTGGGAGGGATTTGGTTATAATGCCGGCTGTATATGCACCAACAGACATAAAGCCCGCATGACCTAAGCAAAGCTGCCCTAGCAAGCCGGTAGTAAGGTTTAGGCTTACTGTCATTATTATTGCTATAAGCACGCTTATTAACAAGCTTGAGTAGTAGTTGTTAATATTTCCGCTAGCTATAAGTGCAAAAGCAAACAGAAAGGTGATTATTAGCGCAAAGCTATTTAATGCATAAGACTTAGTTTTATTTTTTGCCATATTATCACACCTTCTCTCTTACGCTCTTGCCAAGCAGACCCGAGGGCTTGAAAAGTAGAACTATTATTAATATACCGTAAACCACTGCATCGCTAAGTTGGGAGGAAATATATGCTTTAGTAAAGCTTTCCGCAATGCCAAGTAAAAAGCCGCCAAGCATGGCGCCGGGTATTACCCCTATTCCGCCAAGCACTGCGGCTATAAACGCTTTTACACCGGGCAATGAACCCATAGTAGGCGAAACGGAAGGATAAGCCAGACAAAAAAGCGCCGAACCAATCCCGGCAAGGGTGCAGCCTATTGCAAATGTAAGGGTGATAGTATTATCGGTATTGATGCCCATAAGTAGCGCCGCTTTCATATCTTCAGATACCGCTCGCATAGATTTTCCTGCCTTTGAAGTCGTTACAAAGGTTTGAAGCGCCATCATAATTACAATAGATACACCGAATGTAAGTATGGTAATAAAGCTTATCTGAATATCTCCTAAGTTTAGAGGGGCTACGCTTAAGGGCACAGGATAGGGCTTTGGCGTAGGTGTAAAAATTAGCAACGCTAAATTCTGAAGCAACATACTAACCCCAATTGCCGTTATAAGTGAAGATATTTTAGGTGAATTTCTAAGCGGCTTATAGGCTACTTTTTCAATTAATATACCGAATAATGCGCAAATAACAATGGAAATAAGTATTGCAGCTAAGGGCGAAAGCCCAAGCGTTCCTATGGCTACAACAACAGTATAAGCACCCACCATAAGTATATCGCCATGGGCGAAATTTATCAGCCTGATAATTCCGTATACCATAGTATATCCAAGCGCAATGAGCGCATAGATACTCCCGACATGTATGCCGTTTATCAGTTGATTTATAAATAGTGACACGGTTTTCTCCTCGCAAAGCAACTATTAACCGGCGGAAATTCCGCCAGTTAATAGTTAGCGTGTGTTAGTTTTTATTAACTTTATGCATGGTTTATTATTAGGGGTCTACCCTCTCTAAGAACACTTTGTTGCCGTCCGCATCGAAAGTGGTGAAGAACGCGCTCTTGATGGGGTCATTATGGTCGTCAAAGGTGATAATGCCTGTAACGCCTTCAACTTCCATATTCTTGATTGCATCGACTATTGCCGCATAGTCTTCAGTGCCAGCTTTTTTAATAGCTTCGGTTAGTACTAAGGCTGTATCGTAAGCAGTGGCGGAGAACGAAACTGTGGGAACTTCGCCGTATTTTTCCTCATATCCTTTAAGGAATTTAACTGCTACTTCGCCTGCTGCGTCGTTATTAAAGTGGTCAGAATATATTACGTTTGTAAGCAGAGAAAAATCTGTAATGGAGTCCGTAATGCTTGAGATACCGTCAGCGCCTATGAAGGGAATATCAAGCCCTATTTCATCCGCCTGTTTTACAATATGTGCAGCGGGTGCGCCGTAGTAGGGCAGGAACAAGGCTTCAGGATTTGCGTTCTTTATGTTGGTAAGCTGGGCTTTGAAGTCCACATCAGCAAAGGCGGCGGCTTCAGTAGCAACAATGTTCAAACCAAGCTCTTTGCATTCGTTTACGAAAGTTTCATATAGACCGGTGGAATAATCATCGCCTGTGTCATATAGAGCGGCAACATTTTTATAGTTTTTAGATTTCATGTACCTTGCTATCATAACAGATTGGAAAGGGTCAATAAAGCAAGTACGGAACACATTGGGTCTACCGGTTGTAACTTCATATGCGGTTGCGGAGGGGGAAACCATGGGGATGCCATCTTCTGCCGCGGCATCTGCAACAGCATTGGTAACGCCGGTAAGTACCGCGCCGAGTATGGCGACAACTTCGTCATTTTCGACTAGGCGATAATAAGCCTGCTGACCGATTGCAGGATCGCCTTGGCTATCTACCCATATTATTTCAACTTTTTTGCCATCAATGCCGCCTGCATTGTTTAGTTCTTCAAAAAACAAGTCCGCACCGTTTTTAACTGCTACGCCATAGGTGGCATACGGACCGGTAAGTACACCGATGCCACCAATCTTAATAACTTCCTCCGCGGGTACTACTATTAGTGTAGTGAGCATGGCTATACTGAGCAATATTAGAAATAGTTTTTTCATCGGATATACCTCCTTATATTTTACCAGAATTTTTTCCTAGTATTGAAATAGAATAAACAATTAATAGCAATAATGCAAGCCCTTACACATAAAAAGTTTGTTTTTATATTGTATTCTGAATGTTTTTTCTATAGCCTGTAAAATTAACCGTAAACTTCATTCTTGAGCCGAAAGCGTTTCATTCTGTGCAGATGCACAATGAGCCTTGTCATACAGCCATTTTGCGCTAAGGGCACATATAAGCAGCAACATACCTGATACGGCTATAGCACGGTATATACCCATATTGTCTACCAGAAAGCCCACAGCTATTTTACCGCCGGCTATGCCTATGCTGGATACGAGGGAAACTACCATCATAACCCGGCTTAGCAGATGTTTAGGCGTTTGTGTACGGAAGAATACGGAACAGGTCATCTGCATAGGAATAGCAGCGATTATTGTAATAGCATCTAATATGCCGATTATTATAACCGACGTTATAACGCCGATGTAATTATTTAGACCTAAAAAGGCAAAAAGTGCAATAATAATTATAGTAATGGCTATTATAGCGGAGTGCCGCCAATAAAGCTTTTTAAAGGGTACTCTTTTTACAAGTGGTACGGCAATGAAGGGAACAAATAAGGATACGGTTGTGGTTAGGGTGTTGAACAAGCCGTAAGCCTCGACAGATAGCTCAAATGCCTCCCTTAATAGATATGCGACAGCAACTGAAAATGTTGCGCTGAAGAAAGCGTTAAATACAGGCAATATAAGTATAAAGCCTGTTAAAAACCTGTCCCCAAGTATGTATCTTATGCCGCCGGTTATCTCAACAAAAAAGTTGGTTTTTTCCTTTTTTTCCGGTGCAGGCAACGCGTAGGGGGTGCGGATTGTTTTCTGCAAGATAGAAGCTATCAAATACATTATAGCTGTTACGCCAATGGCGGGTACCACACCTAAATTGGCGTATATTAAAGCGCCAAGCATTGGCGATGTTACCCATACTATGCCATCGTCAACTTTAGATAATGAAGTTGCCTCATTTATTTCTTCAGGCGTAACTATATCAGGGATTATTGCAGAAGAAGGTCCTGCATAAAAAACCTCGGTTATTTCAAGCCCTATAACAAGCACATATACCGCAGCTATAGAAAGGCTTTGATTTTGACCTAACAGGAAAAAGATTGCTAGAAATATAGCGTTTATAAGAGTTAATGCCATCATTAGCTTCATTCGGGGTAAACGATCGCCTGCTAAACCGCTAAATGGCATAAGTACAAGCCTAGGCACTACTACAATAGATAATATCACAGCAAACTGACCTGCGGAGCCTGTTATATCCAGCACATAAAGCGCCAGTACAAATTGCAATATGTTGCTTGCTGCATCGGCAATAGCGGAAGCAAACCAGTAACGCACATAATTTCTGTTACGCAGAAGTGAACGGATATTTAGCTTTTTATCTTGTTTCATTATTTCTCCTATATGATATAGCGCCGCCGGAGGTGTAATACGGCGGCGCCTTTATGCTTAAGTGCCGGAATGGATTAGTACATTAGAATGCTTCAGGGGCTATTGCCTTAGTAAGCTTAGTGATGTAATTTACATTCTGTAATCTAGGGAACAAAAAATTACTTAAATATAAAGTAGATACCTTCCTGATTACTTATTAAACGGTGCAACCATTTATAAATAGTTTGCAGCGTAGCATTGTCAGCTGATGAATGGTTCTTTATGGGTAATGAGCATTTAGGTGTTTGGTCTAAGTTGCGTCCATTACAAGGGGGTTCGCTCATCGCGCCGGAGAGCGGGCTACTATCGCCCGCAGTTCTCCAGCGTTTTAGAGGAGGATTAAAAAGCATCGTGTAATGCATGAGTATGGCATATTAGAATGCTTCAGGGGCTATTGCCTTAGCAAGCTTAGTTATGTAATTAATGTTCTGTAAGCCTGGGAAGGTGGCAATAACCGGCACTATAACATAATTGCCTTCTTTTACTGCTGTTACTTCGGATAATTCTTCTGTGCTGTTAAGGTAATCAATCTTGTTCTTAACATCATCATTTGTTTCTGTGAAGTATTCAGATATTACTATTATATCGGGGTTACGGGCGATTATCTCTTCAATATTTACGCCGCCAAACTGTTTTTCAACATCCTTAAATATGTTTTCGCCTCCGGCAAGTTCTATCATATTATTAACAAGACCTATACCGCCCGCGATAATAAACATGTCTTCCCTTGTACTATCAAAGAGCATAACCTTCTTCTTTTCTTTGTCTGCAACTTTTTCTTGTACATCTTTTACGGTATTTTGCATTTCGGCTACTATTTCTTCAGCCCTTTCTTTTGCATTGAATAGGGTGCCCAAGTTACGCACATCGTTGTAGGTGTTTTCTATAGTGCAGTTTGGCACATAGGAGCCTTCGTTAGCGTATATGTTTATGCCATTGCTTATATAATCCTCAAGAGTGCCGAATATTTTAGCTGCATTAAAGTAATAAGCGTTCATAACAACCATGTCGGGCTTAATATTAAGCATGTTTTCAAGTGTGGGTATACCATCGTTTAGCGACTTGGGGTAGGGTAAATCCTTTAGCGCATCCTGATATTCAGGCAGTATATCCTGTACATCATTATGCCCCTTAGCTATGCCTATTATGTTACCCGTCTTGCCAAGCGCTGCGAGTATTTCCGCCGAATTTATTGTAAGTATTACCACGCGCTCCGGCTCTTTTTCAAGAGTAACTTCTTGGTTGTAGTTGCTAACAGTAACGGGGTATGCGTCATTAGCCGCAAGTGTTGGTATGCTAAACAGCATAATTAGAGCAGTAAATAGTATTAGTAGTCGTTTGGTTTTCATGAAATGAGTTCCTCCTTAGGTGTTTTTATATTTGCTTAACGGATTATTGCGCCGTCATCGCTTCGTTTATTACAAGCTGCAAACGCCCGTTTTTAAGCTGCATTATATCGGCTTCTACGCCGAATACTTCAGCCATAAGCTTGGGCGTTAGCACTTCTTTTGGCGTGCCGCTTGCAACCACATGCCCGCTACATAGCACATATAGTTCATCGCAAAATTGGGCTGCTAGGTTTAGGTTATGGTAAACGCCAAGCACGGTAGTATTGAGCCTGCGTATTAGCGCCATTATGCTCCACTGGTAATGCACATCGAGGTGGTTGGTAGGCTCGTCCAGCACGAATATATCTGCCTGCTGCGCTAGGGAGCGGGCGATTAAAACCCGCTGCTTTTCACCGCCGGAAAGGGTGTTAAAGGAGCGGTAGCGGTATGCTTCCATGCCTATTGCATTAAGGGCATCGTCTGCAAACTGCATATCCTCTTTTGTGTAGCTTTCAAAGCTGCGGCGGTAGGGTGCGCGCCCGAGCAGTACCATTTTTTCTACAGTGAAGTCAAAATCGCTAGAGTTTTCCTGCCTTACTACTGTAAGCTTACGGGCGGACTGTTTGTGTGTATAGTTTTCTATATCTCTGCCGTCTATAAATACTTTCTTGTATTCAGAAGGAAGCGCCCTATAAATATGCTTTAACAGGGTTGTTTTTCCGCTGCCATTAGGTCCTATAATCCCCACCATCTTTTTATCTTCAACATTAATAGATATACCTTTAAGGATATCGAAACCGTCAATTGAATAATTAAGTTGTTTTGTTTCAAGGCGTAGCTGCATGTTATCCCCTTCCTTTGTTTTTTCGTAAAAGCCATACAAAATAGGGACCGCCGCATAGGGCAGTTAATATGCCTATGGGAAGCTCGTTTGGCGCTAAAATAATGCGTGCCAGTATATCCATGCATACAAGGAATATACCTCCAACCAGGAAGGAAAGAGGAAAAACCCGCCTGTGCTCCGTGCCGGTAATAAAGCGCACTATATGCGGCACCATAAAGCCTACTAAGCCTATAATCCCGCAGCTTGCAACCGAAACGCCGCACATCATTGCTACTACAATAAAAGCAAGCCGTTTTAAGTGCCTTGTATTAACCCCAAGGCTTATGGCTGTTTCATCTCCAAGCGTCATAAGGTCAAAAGAGCGGGCGTTTAATAAAAAGAAAGCTGTGCCAAGAAGAGAGCTTAGTATGGGTATCCATACATCCGCCCAGCGAGAGCCGCCGAGTGAGCCCATCATCCAGCTGACAACTGCATTGGAGCTGGAAATGTTTTTTGCGTTATATATACCATACTGACCAACTGCGTTAAGAGTTATAGATACCGCAAGACCGGATAGCACCAAGCGTGCAGGTGAAGAGGTGTTTGAAAAGCCGCCAACCGCAAAAACCATTAGCAGCGCAAACAGTGCGCCGCCAAATGCCATAAGCGGCAAGAACCATTTTGTGTTAAGCATTACGCCGCCTATCATAAAGCCTATGCTTACAAAGGCAAGGGCGCCGCTTGATATGCCAAGCACATAAGGGTCTGCCATTACATTTTTAGTAACGGATTGCATTGCAGCGCCGGCAACAGCCAGACCGCCGCCTGCTGCAAGAGCCAGCAAGGCTCTTGGAAAGCGCAGATTCCATACAATATATATATCCGATGGCGTAATGATTTCGGATACTATGCCAAACAATTCCTGTTTTAATACGAGTATTACTTTTTCTATCGGCACTGTTGAAGAGCCAAAAGCACAGGCTAAAAATACGCTTAATACATATAAAAACGGCAATAAAATAAAAGATGCTATATATCTGTGCTTCTTTACTGATGATATATTGCTTTTATCTATATCGCCATATCCGTTAGGTGTGGCAACCCTGTTTTTAATCATTAATTACACTCCTACAAAACCAATGAGTTAGGAAATGCTAACCAAAGCGAATGATATCATCATCTATACAGCCTGTCAAGGCTTTTTCTGCATTAAATTTTTGGTTGCAGGATGTACAAGGTTAGTTTTATATTGTATTCTGAATGTTTTTTCTATAGCCTGTAAAATTCATATGGCACATTATGCCTATCTAGAGTGTATTGGCTGTTTCTAATGCATTCTATAGAAGCTTTTAATTCCCGTCTTTCAAATATTTCTTTTATGCCAAGTTTGTATAATTGATTAGCGAAATTGTCCGCCAGATTATCCCTGTTAGCGGTATCTAGTGGAAGCCTTACAAGCTTTGCATATATTATGCTCAAACGCTCCCTTTTTATTCTGGTTAAATGCTTTTCATCGCTTGTGCTGTCTAATGCAAGTTTTAAATATTCGTCTGCCTTGTTAAGTGTATCTTCATCTAAATAGGGGGAGTTTGGCATATCAAATATTCCCATATGGTGCTTTTGTGCGGTGTTTTCAAGCGTTTTTAGGCAGGAAAGTATATGTTCTTTTGCGGGCATGCCGTAGTAATGCTTAACAAATTCTTCTATTATTAAACTCTCGTTTTCTTCTGTATTCCAAAGAAGCTTGCTAAGTAAATATATTCTTAGGTTCGCAAATGCGCTAGTTTCCCCCGGTGAGTAGTTGCCCTGCATGAGCATACCCTCAACCCCATATTTTTTGTAAAGTTTAAGGTTGTGCTTTTGCACGCTTAAATTAGGGAAGGGTTGCAAGTAATTGCTGTAATTTGTAGTATAGTCCCATATATGCAGGTGCTTTGTTATTTTAGACCATTCTTTAAGGTCTGTAATAAAGGAGTAATCTGTCTTTCTGAATGCGTCCGCGCAGTTGTTTTCTACATTTATTCTATCAATTACATAGTCGCACTCGCCAAGTGGGTGGCTTTTGCAGCACTCTATGGGGCATAGCCTTATTATTACATTATCCCTTGGAATTATTGTTTTAGGCGCTTTCCTCGTGTACAGGTAGGCGAAAGTATGTATTTTATTATTAGGAAATTCCTCTTTTATGCTATCTGCTATTGCGTTTACAAATAGTATAAGGGTAGCGGATTGGCTTCCTTCTTTTATATCTATACTTTTGCAATTATCACACTCACAGCCGCCATACCAGTCATTCTGCGCTACTGAAAAAATTTGATGGTTGGGATTATCCCTCATCCATTCTAGCACCTTATCTGTGCAGATTTTTAGCACATCAGGGTTTGTCATGCATATTTGGCTATGTTTTTTCTGCCTTTTTCCATCGAAGAATGAAAAATACTCGGGATGGCTGTCAAAATATTCATCAGGTGGTATAAGCTCATGAAATGTGTGGGAATAGTTGTAAAAGCGTATAGTATCGCCCATATCGCTTGTGGTGTGTGCGCGGGTGGAGTTTAGCCTGCACTTTATACTGAACGCGCCGTCTAGCGCGCCTCTCCAGTATAAATCCCTGTAAATAAAATCCGGTGATGATGAATAGCTGTCTATATTAATTTCATCTATTTTAGGTAAATATTCCTCATCATGTGCAAAAAAGCGCACACCAAGCTTTTCAAGGAATGAATATACTCCGTATAACAGCCCTCTTTTGCTTTCGCTTTTTATAGAAATAGAATTATTATCTATATCAACGCAAAAACTCTCAGAAAGTTCATCTCCGCCATACAGATTTATAGGAAAACCAGCGTCGTTAAATTCAGCAACGGATATTAGGCTTAAGTATTTCTTCATCTCCTTTACTGCATAGGGCATATTTCCCTTAACAAAAATAATCTTTGGAAACTTCATATTAATTCCTTTCTTGTGGATGTATTTTTATTGTCATAAATAGATTAATGATATTGCTTGCGTATGTCAAATTATTGCCGATATAATCCCCAAAAACTTGACGTACACATGCTTTTTCATTATTATTAATTAAACATTAGTTCTAAAAAAGGATTTGGCAGGTGGTCGCTTGGAAGCTTTGCGAAGTAAACTAAAAGAAGTACTATCAGCGGTACTTCCGGTGGTAGTTATAGTGTCTATATTGCATATTACTATTGCTCCCGTTGGGGGGAATATGTATACAGCATTTCTTATAGGCAGTTTTCTTGTAATTATAGGTTTAACTATATTCCTATTTGGAATAGACCAAAGCATAGATGTAATAGGACATAATATAGGTAATTTCTTGGTTCAGAAGGGCAAGATAGCGCTTGTAATTGTAGTTGGCTTGGTGCTTGGCTTTTTTATTTCCTTTGCTGAGCCGGATCTTCATATACTTGCAAATCAAGTGTCCGATGTAACAAGCGGACAGTTTGGCAGGTGGCTTATGGTAACAGCCGTTTCCATAGGCATAGGCGTTATGATGACGCTGGGTATGCTGCGCATACTAAAAAACGTGGCGCTTAAAACAACATTTATGCTTGCTTATGGGCTTATATTTATACTTTCGTTTTTTTCAACGCCGGATTTTTTGGCCATAGCCTTTGATGCTTCGGGCGCTACAACCGGCGCGCTTACAACCCCGTTTATGCTGGCGCTTGCTTCAGGCGTCGCTTCTATGAAGAAGGATTCTAAAACCAGCGAAGCGGATAGCTTTGGGCTTGTCGGCATATCATCAACAGGGGCTATAATAGGCGTATTATCTTCCGGTATAATAATGGGTATTAAAAAGCTTGAAGGCGCTCCAGAAAATGTAGAAATGGTAGTTGACAATATAGCCGGTGTATATGCAAGCGTAGTGCCTACGGTTGTAATAGAAACCCTGCTTTCGCTATCTCCTATTGTACTTGCCTACCTGTTTTTTCAGCACTTCTACCTTAAACAGAGAAAATCGGTTGTGGTTTCAGTTATGAAAGGCGTAGCCCTAACCTATGTTGGGCTTGTGCTGTTTTTATCGGGTGTAAATGGCGGCTTTATGAAAGTTGGCAGAACCCTTGGGCATATTCTCGCCGACATGGAAAACAAAGCCCCTGTGCTTATAGTATCGTTTATAATGGGGCTAGTAACAGTGCTTGCAGAACCCGCTGTAATAGTGCTTACCCATCAAGTAGAGGATATTACAGGCGGCTATGTAAAGCGTCCGCTGGTGCTGTTATTCCTATCCGTATCCGTAGGGCTTGCTATACTTATGGCGACTGTTCGTATATTAGTGCCCGGTATTAAACTTTGGATGTACCTGCTACTTGGTTTTGGCGCTGCGGTTGTAATGGCGTATTTCACGCCAGATTTATTCGTGGGTGTTGCCTTTGATGCGGGCGGCGTCGCCTCCGGCCCTATGACTGCCACATTCAGCCTTGCATTTGTGCAGGGAATAGCATATTCTACTCCACATGCGGATATTGTGGCGGACGGCTTTGGTATGATATCAGTTGTAGCTATGATGCCCGTTGTTGCCTTGCAGCTGCTTGGCATGTTGTACAAGATTAAAACTCGAAATGTATGAGGAGGAAGGCATGGAGCCGTATAAAATAAAGACGCTTACATTGATACTTACAATGGAGCAGTCCAAAACACTTGCAAAGCTTACAAGAAAATATCGTTTAAGTTCTACCACTGTAATTGCATATGGTACTGTTTCAAGCACTTTTCTTAACATGCTTGGAATAAAAAGCGATAAGAGGGAGATAATCAAATTACTCATAGAGGAGGATTTTCTTGAGGAATTTTGCGGCGCAGTAAATGACAAATTACAGCTTGATAAACCCGGGCATGGCATAGCATATATAACAAACGTGCTTGCTTGTATAGGTTTAGATGGCGGAAAAAGCGTAGCCTTTAATGAAACAAAACAATTGGATACGGAGGATAGTATGTACCAAAAAATAACGGTAATCGTAGATAGAGGACAGGCTGATAGGGTAGTGGAAATAGCAAAAGAGGCAGGCGCGCGTGGCGGCACCATATTGCATGGGCGCGGCTCTACAGGAAAAGAAGCGCAAACTATTTTCGGCATAGAGATAGAGCCTGAAAAGGAAATAGCCATAATAATTATACCAAGGACTATATCGGAAAAAGTGTTCACTGCCATACACCAGGGTATGGATTTAGACTCCCCCGGTAAAGGCATTATGTTTGTAGAGCCAATAGTCGGCACAAGGGGGCTTTTTGAAAGCAGCGCAGCAAATAAAGCTTAGCTTACAGATGAATGTTGTAATTATAAGTATAGCCCGCGATTTTCTAGGCATAAGGAGGTGTGTATGAGGTACTATGTTACCGGCGCAACAGGTTTCTTAGGCTTGCATGTAGTTAATGACCTGATTAAACAAGGCGATGAAGTGATAGCCTTTGTTATGCCAGGCGATAAGGGCGCTGAATTTCTACCTGCGGAAGTTAAAATAATATACGGCGATATTACATCAAAGGAAGATGTAAACAACTTTCTAAGCAGCAGCGGAGAAGGCTCAACTGTTATACACTGCGCAGGTATGATTTCCCTTCTATGGGGCATTAAGCCTTTAGTAATAAAAGTAAATGTAGAAGGTACCAAAAACATAGTAGATGCCTGCGTAAAGCAAAATATGAGGCTTATATACATTTCTTCAGTGCATTCTATACCTGAAAAGCCTAAAGGACAATCTATAGAAGAAACATGCTGTTTTAGCCCAAAGCTTGTAGTTGGCGGATATGCCAAAACAAAGGCTGAGGCTACAGCATATGTTATAGATGCTGTAGTAAATAATGGGCTTAACGCAGGTATAATATTTCCATCTGGCATAATAGGCCCCAGGGCGCTTACAAACAACAGCATAACCCATATGATGAAACTATATATGGGAGGCAAGCTGCCTGCGGGCGTTAAAGGCGGATATAATTTTGTAGATGTTAGGGATGTGTCAAGCGCTATAGTATCCCTCTGCAATAAAAGAGATAAACAAGGCTGCTACATTATAGGCGGGTACTATGTAAGCATAGAGGAATTCCTGTCCGCTATACATAGAAATACGGATAGACAGCTTAAAAAGCTTAATATTATGGTTCCCCGTTGGCCTATATACCTTTTTGTTGTGCCAATATACGCAGTAAAATACTTTATAACTAAGGAAACTCCCATATATACCCGTTATTCCATATATTCGCTGGGTAGCAACTCCAATTTCATAAGCGATAAGGCAAAAAGAGAGCTTGATTTCCACCCAAGACCTTTTGATGAAACCATAAGGGATACTATACTTTGGATGGAGGAAAAGGGTATAGTGTAGATAACTATTGTATACAAAAAATGCATACAAAAAAGGCGCGCCCTTTTGGGGGACGCGCCTTTAATATTGGTATTATTCGGAGGCGAGCCTCTTGTAGTTCTCTAGGCGGTTGCGAGCGTCTTGCTCTGCCTGTTCGAACAGTACTTCTGCCTCTTCGGGGAATGTCTTGAGCAGTGATGTGTAGCGCACTTCGCTGCGGATAAAGTCCTGATAGCTTCCGGTGGGATCCTTGCTGTCTATCGTCAAGGGGTTCTTGCCCTCCTCAGCCAGCAGCGGGTTGTAGCGGTACAGGTTCCAATAGCCGGCAGCAACCGCATCGCGTATCTTCGCCTGCGCAAGCGACATGTTTATGCCGTGGTTAATGCACGGAGCATAGGCGATTATGAGCGAGGGACCGGGGTATGCTTCGGCTTCGTTAAGAGCCTTTAGCAATTGCGGTGAGTTAGCGCTCATAGCGACATGGGCTACATACACATATCCGTAGGACATTGCCATCATGCCAAGGTCCTTCTTCTTGGTGCGTTTGCCTGCTGCGGCGAACTTAGCTACCGCGCCTGTGGGTGTAGACTTAGAAGCCTGACCACCGGTGTTTGAGTAAACCTCGGTATCCAGTACTAGGATGTTTACATCTTGGTTCTGGGCGATTACATGGTCCAGACCGCCGTAGCCAATATCATATGCCCAGCCGTCGCCGCCGAATATCCATATGGATTTCTTTACTAGCAGGTCCTTGCTTGCGAGTATCTCCTTGGCAAGACCGCAGGCGGGGCAATTGGCGTCTGCCGTAATGGCATCTTCACAGGCTTTTACAAGCGCTGCTGCTGCGTTCTTGGAGCCATCAGCATCGTTCATATTATCAAGCCATGCTTGACCTGTTTCTTTAAGCTCAGCAGTTGCAGCGTCAAGCGCTATAAGCTCTGAAACGAGCAGGGCAAGCTTTTCTCTTCTCTGGTTCATGGCAAGGTTCATACCGAAGCCGAACTCAGCATTGTCTTCAAATAGGCTGTTTGCCCATGCAGGACCGTGGCCCTTATCGTTTACAGTGTAGGGAACTGTGGGGCTTGAGCCGCCGTAGATTGAGGAGCAGCCTGTTGCGTTGGCTATAAGCATCCTATCGCCAAATAGCTGGGTGATAAGCTTTACATAGGGCGTTTCACCGCAGCCCGCGCAAGCGCCTGAGAACTCAAACAGGGGCTTAAGGAACTGGCTACCTTTGACAGTGTTCTTGTTGTGGTTAAGATCGTTTGTTTCAGGCAGGGTCATAGCAAATTCCCAGTTGGCTTCCTGATTTCTCTGGCTGTCTAGGGACTTCATCACAAGGGATTTTTCCTTGGATGGGCATACCTCAACGCAGTTAGCGCAGCCTGTGCAGTCCATCGGGCTTATCTGGATGCGGAACTCATACCCTGCATAATCCCTGCCGAGCGCCTTCTTGGTTTCGAAGGCTTCGGGTTTGTCTGTGCCTTCTTTTACTAGGAAGGGGCGTATAGCCGCATGGGGGCATACAAATGCGCACTGGTTGCACTGGATACAGTTGTCAATGAGCCATTCAGGTACATTTACGGCAATGCCGCGCTTTTCAAACTTGGTTGTTCCTGTGGGAACAAAGCCGTCGGGTGTGAAAGCAGAAACAGGCAGGTTGTTGCCTTCCTGGCGAAGTATCGGCTGAACTACATCATAGAAGTATTCAGTGGCTTCTACATGTACTGGCTCTGCGCCTGTGGTTGCATTTGCCCATTCTGCGGGTACTTTTACTTCTTTAAGACCTGTGATTGCTATGTCTATAGCATCCCAGTTCCTCTTGACTATAGCATCGCCCTTGCGACCATAGGCAATTTGGGCATATTCTTTCATATATTTTTCCGCATCATCATAGGGGATAACATTTGCAAGCTTAAAGAACGCAGCCTGCATTATCGTGTTAATGCGGTTACCCATGCGGACTTGACGCGCCAAATCAATAGCATTGATTATATAAAGCTTAGCTTCTTTATTTGCGAGCGCGCGTTTCATGGAAGCGGGGAGATGGCTGTCAAGCTCTTCTTCGCTCCACTGGCAGTTGAGCAGGAATGTGCCGCCCTGCTTTAACGCCTTAACCATGTCATACTGTACTACGTATGCAGGGTTGTGGCAGGCGATGAAGTTTGCCGAGTCTATCTGATATGTAGAGCGGATAGGATGCGTACCAAAGCGCAAGTGAGATACCGTAAGTCCGCCGGACTTTTTAGAGTCATAAGCGAAATAGCCTTGCGCATACATATCGGTATGGTCGCCTATTATCCTGATTGAGTTCTGGTTTGCGCCGACAGTACCGTCAGAGCCAAGACCGTAGAACATGCAGCTTACAGTGCCTTCGGGCGCTGCGTCGTACAGTTCGCCAAGGGGTAGTGATGTAAAGGTTACATCGTCCTCTATACCTACGGTAAAGTGGTTCTTAGGCTCGTCCTTTTCGGCATTATCATATATGGCTTTTACCATGGTGGGGGTAAAGTCCTTGCTGCCAAGACCATACCTGCCGCCAAGCACCTTGATATTGTCTTTGCCGCCTTCAAGCAGAGCTGCGCACACATCAAGGTATAGCGGGTCACCTATGGCGCCTGTTTCCTTAGTGCGGTCCATTACGGAGAGTACCTTAACGGTTTCAGGAAGTGCGTCTATGAAATGCTTAATGCTGAACGGACGGTACAGATGTACATTGAGTACGCCTAGCTTTCTGCCTTCTTTGTTGAGGGCTTCCGCGGTTTCTATTGCGGCTTCAGCGCCTGAACCCATTATTACTATTACATTTGTAGCATCCGGCGCGCCGGTGTATTTGAAGAGCTTATACTCTCTGCCGGTTAATTCGTATACTTTTTTCATCTCGTTTTCTACGATTTCGGGAACCGCATCATAGTATTTGTTTGCGGCTTCACGGTTCTGGAAGAAAACGTCGGGGTTTTGGGCAGTGCCCGCCTGGTGGGGGTTCTCGGGGTTAAGAGCGCGCTTTCTGAAAGCGTCTATCTTTTCCCAGTTGACGAGTTTAGCCATGTCTTCATAAGCGATTTCGTCTATCTTCTGGTATTCGTGGCTAGTACGGAAACCGTCAAAGAAGTGCAGGAAAGGAACTGACGATTCTATTGAGGCAAGGTGTGAAACCAGCGCAATGTCCTCTGCCTCCTGTACGCTTGAGGAAGCAATCATAGCAAAACCGGTTTGACGGCATGCCATAACGTCGCTATGGTCGCCGAATATTGACAGCGCGTGCGTAGCGAGTGTACGGGCACTTACGTGGAATACGCCGGGGAGCAGCTCACCTGATATTTTGTACATATTGGGTATCATAAGCAGCAGACCCTGTGAAGCAGTATAGGTTGTTGTGAGTGCGCCGGCAGCTAGCGAACCATGGACAGCACCTGCAGCCCCCGCCTCTGATTGCATTTCCTGTACCAGCACAGTTTGTCCGAAGATGTTTTTGCGACCTTGCGCAGCCCATTCGTCGATATACTCTGCCATTGTAGATGATGGAGTTATGGGGTAAATTGCAGCAACATCGCTAAATGCATATGCTACATGACTTACCGCACC
>JGI24712J26585_10000050_pt1 | contig 83511 bp, 72 predicted proteins | sample BioPla3DNA2_FD_26585 | JGI IMG/M metagenome (IMG submission 26585) | reverse complement strand
GTATTGGTGTGGCAAATCGCTGTAGGCTAAAACAACCTGGTTGATATTATGTTTTTTAATCAACTCCGGTAAATCCTCTTCCGGAAAAATCGGTATCCCGTCAGGATAGAGTGGACCACTCAATTCCGGAGGGTATTTACGCCCGGCAATATCGGGAATTTGAGTTGCAGTAAAGGCGGCCACATTGAAATTTTCATTATTGCGAAAAAACACATTAAAATTATGAAAATCTCTACCGGCCGCCCCCATAATCAAAACATTCTGTTTTTTCAAAAAAATCACTCCTCTGTATTTTATTTATTTTAAATTTGCGCTCACTATTCTATAATTGTTTGTCTTTGTTAAACCTTTAATTGTTATCCCGGGAAAAAATTGGTCTTTATTAATCTAATATTTTTCTTATTCACTTACCAGAGCAAGGGCATTGTCAATGACATCAAGCGCTTCCTGCAACTGATCATCAGTAATAACCGGGGAAACCAGAATCCTTAACACATTCTTGTTAATCCCGGCACTGGGTACCAGAACACCGTGCTTGACACAGTAATCGATAACTGCACTTACCTTATCCGGAGCAGGCGTTTTGGCAGCCCTATCTTTTACCAATTCAATGGCTACCATGGCCCCCATTCCGCGCACATCTCCCACTATCTCGTATTTACTCCTCATATCCATAAATCTGCTCTTCAGCTGCTGTCCTACCTCCACAGCCCGGTCCAGTAAATTCTCTTCTTCTATAATTTTCAGAACCTGCAGGGCTGCTTTACAGCATAAGGGATTACCCACATAAGTTCCTCCTATAGTACCCCCCGGAAACGAACCGGTTATCTCTTTTTTCAAAATGACTGCCGATAAGGGCAATCCCGAACCTAAAGATTTTGCCAGACAGATAATATCAGGTTCGATATTCCAATGCTCAATAGCAAAAAACTTTCCGGTTCTACCTACGCCACATTGTATCTCATCGGTTACCATTAATATACCATATTTATCACATAATGCTCTGATATGCTCCAGGAAACCATCGACCGGGATATTAAAGCCTCCTTCCCCTTGCATTGGTTCTATGACCATGGCCGCAACTGTTTCCGGATTAACCACATTGGTCATTATAGTTTCTAAATCCTTTATATCAATGGAGGGACGGTAGGTATTGGGATAGGGCAGACGATAGACCTCGGGAGCAAAAGGCCCATACTTATATTTATAAGGCATAGACTTGTGGGTCATAGTCATGGTGAGCAAGGTTCTGCCATGGAAGGCATTGTCAAATACTATAATCCCTGCTCTGCCCGTAGCAGCCCGGGCAATTTTTACCGCATTTTCAATTGCTTCAGCTCCGCTGTTAAAAAGACAGGCAGATTTTTCTGATTTGCCGGGAGCAAGCTCCGCTAATTTTTTGCATAATTCCACATAAGAATTGTAAGGGACAGCGGTGAAATCCGTATGGGTAAAATTTTCTACTTGCTCTTTTACGGCTTGTACTACCTTGGGATGGGCATGCCCCACCATAAGGCAACCCCACCCCCCCGTCAAATCAATAAACCGGTTTCCATCAACATCAGTAACAATGGCACCTTCCCCTTTAGCAATATAACAAGGAGATAAGGAGCCTCCTAGGGCACTTGCCACATACCTATCTCTATCTTTAACAAACTTTAATGATTCAGGGCCGGGAATACTGGTCTTAATCAAGATTGATTTACTCATTATCTTTCTCCTTCTTTAAAATATTTATGGTTTATTTGCACTATTCGAGACCCGCCTTATTTTTTTAATATATGATTACCATTCTATTGGAAAAATTTAGGCTATCTTCTCTTTATCAATTTTCCGGATTTCTGTTCCCTAAAGTATAATAAAATATCATGCATAAGCATAATCCTATATCTAATGCAAGACATCTGGAAACCTCTATGGTCACTTTATTGAGTGAAGATATATGGGACTTTGGTCTTTTTTTATTCATAAAAAGGTGGAGTAATTGACAAGAATTTTAATTATCTTCTTTCTCTTTATCATTATGTTTATCTAAAAACATAATACCTTTACCCTATTTAAATTTAAATAAAAAACAGTATTTTGTCAAGTATTTACCGACACCTATTGCAGTTCTTCAGAGTTACTGTTCTTTATTCTTCAGAAATAAAAAAAGACAATCCATACCCTTTACTTAACAAAATAAAGAGATGGATTGCCTATTTACGAGTTTGAATAAATTGTCCAGCTTATGGTTTACTTACTTCTTTTTCCAACGGAAAGGTAATACCCAGCTGTTTTGCGGAAAGAGTGGAAAGAACCATTATCGACAGATAGAGCAGGGCAGCACCTATCACTAAAACAACAATAACCGGTAAACCAACTCCCACCAGGACATAGCAAACTATAGCTATTAAAGCTACCAGGATAGAGTAGGGGAATTGGGTTTTGACATGGTCCATATGGTCTGAGCCGGAAAAGGTGGATGACATAATAGTAGTATCAGAAATAGGGCTGCAATGGTCACCCATAACGGCACCGGTTAAGACACTGGAAATAACAATAGGAAGTGGTGCACCTACACTTACCGCCAAAGGAATCACGATGGGAACCACAATCCCCATTGTGCCCCAGGAAGTACCGGTAAAAATAGCTACAAAACAGGATACAATGAAAGTTAAAATAGGCAACATCAACGGCGATAATATTCCTTCCAAGGCATTAACAATAAAAGGCGCTGTACCTAATTGGTCACAAACCTCTTTAATAGACCAGGCCGCTACTAAAATTAAGGTAGCATAAACCATCATCTTCGCTCCATTGAGGAAAGAGTCCATTAGCTCTGCCACAGTAGCAATTCTTTGCACTATATACATCACCAAAGCCACAAAGAAAGCAATTAGCGTAGCCAACATAATGGCAAACATAGAATCAGCATCCGAAATTGCCTGTGAGAATGATTCTGCCTCACTGCCCCCACCACTCATCCACATAAAATAGAAAGACAGTACTATAAGCAGGATAATAGGTATCCACAGATTCAGAGAATTTTTAGAGGCGTTTTTAGCTACCTGCAGATCTGAGGTACCGGATAACGGTCTAGCGTCTTCCGCCCAGAGCTGATGTGTAGTTCTCGCCCTATGTTCTGCCTTCAACATCGGTCCGAAGTCTCTGCCGGTACAGGCGATAATCCCAACCATAAGGATAGCCAGTATGGAATAAAAACTGTAGGGGACACTGTTCAACCATAAAAAATAAGGAGAAACAGTAATACCTTCCGGGAGAGAATCCCCAATAGTTCCAACCTGATAACCTATCCAGGTGGAGATTAAAAATATGGAAGAGACCGGTGCAGCAGTAGAGTCAACAATATAGGATAATTTCTCCCGGGATATATAATATTTGTCGGAGAGGGGACGGAAAAGGTTTCCCACAAAGGCAGAGTTAGCATAGTCATCAATAAAGACCACAATACCGCCAAGCCAGGGAAAGATCTGTGCCATTCTAGAGTTGTTAGCTTTCTTGCTGATGGATTCCAAAAAAGCCTGCCCTCCACCGGAGAAAAATATCATGCCCATCAAACCACCCACCAAAAAGAAGAATAATATAATACTGGCATTCCACTCATCTGCGACCTGAGCAATTAGGATATTCGCCGTATTTTCAAAGGCAGTCCATAGATTGCCGCTATTTAGGATAGTGACACCTACTACAACAGCGATGAGTAAAGAGACTAACGCCTCTTTTAAGATAATACAGAGAACGATCGCCAAAATGGGTGGCACTAAAGACATAAGACCATAATTACCATTACTATTTCCATTTTCTTCATCGGCCCAACCGTTTGCGGCTAAAAAAGACAAAACGGCGAGCACTGTAATAATGGCAACAATATAACGAGTATAATTACTCCTTCTCAACATTTTTTAGTTACTCCTTTATTTTTTTAATTACTATCGTAAAATAATTCCTTAAAAACTTTATAAAATAAACTTTCTCCTCCTTCCTCTCGTATTTTAAAATTAACTCCTATTTTTGCTTTAGTTAGAAAGATAAATAAAAAGGGCAACCTATAAGCGCATTTACGCTCATCGATTGCCCTAATAAACAGCAAGTATATTTATCCCCCTTTATTTCTTCTCGATGAGATAGCGCTCCACCTAAGCATAGGAGTTCTCTTAGATGGCAGTGTTATGGTTATTCACCATAACCCCAGCCTGGGGCTTAATGCATGGACCCACAGACTTCGGCGAAGACCCCTTTTCTGATAGTTCAACGCTGCCTGGGCTCCCTATCAGTACTCTTGATCGTTCGCGCCTCTACCTCACTTCAGACATAAAGTGAGGCATCCCATTATTTAATTGTTATATTCCATTTTAATGATATATTGATAGAAGTCAAATCATTTTCTAGATAATTGTTAATATTCTAAGACAATTTAAGTATATTAACTTTTGTTCAATACAGAATTTTAATAAAACTGATGGTATAAATAAATTATCATTTACACCGCGAAGGATTCTGCTTAACCTGTTCTATTAAAAATTTCGGTATTCTATTCTGACGCTTGTTAGCTTAATCGGCTAAGACCTATTGCTCTTATAATTACGCATTATTATTTGTTTACTACATTAATAGGGGAGCCTTCTAAGAATTTAGCTAAATTATCAATTGCGATATTCATTAATCTTCCTCTGCTCTCTTTAGGTGCCCAGGAAATATGAGGAGTAATGAAACAATTTTTCGCTTTTAACAGTGGATTATCTCCTTTAATCGGCTCAGAACTTACTACGTCCAAGCCAGCTGCATACACTTTACCACTATTCAAGGCTTCAGCTAAATCTTCTTCTATAACCAGAGGTCCACGGCTATTATTTATAATAATTACACCGTCTTTCATTTTAGAGATAGTGTCTTTATTAATAATTCCCTTAGTAGATGGTAATAGTGGGCAATGTAGAGCTATTACATCAGAAGTTTTGAGTAATTCATCTAAGCCCACATAGGTAGCAATTTTTTTCCCATATTCGCTCTGTACCGCATCGTGTGCAATAACATTCATACCCAAGGCCTTAGCAATAGTCCCTGTTCTCTGACCTATTCTACCAAATCCAATAATCCCCATAGTTTTACCATCAAGTTCAATCAAAGGATAATCCCAAAAACACCAATCAGGATTAGTTTCCCATCTTCCTTCATGAACTGCTTCGCTATGATGACCTATATGGTGACAAATTTCTAATAATAAACCAATAGCAAATTGTCCGACAGAAGCAGTACCATATGTAGGAATATTGGTAACAGGTATATTCATTTCTTTAGCTACCCCAACATCAACAACATCATATCCCGTAGCTAAGACACCAATAAATTTGATGTTTGGGCATGCTTTTAAGGTAGTAGCCCTAATAGGGGTTTTGTTAGTAAATACTATTTCTGCATCTCCTATGCGGGAGATGATTTCGTCTTCATCAGTTAATGAAGTACGGTCGTATACTGTTAACCCTCCAAATGCTTCAAGTTTGTCCCAACTAAGATCACCGGGATTTAAAGTATATCCATCTAATACAACAATTTTCATATCGCTCTCCTTTTTTAAAATAAATTTATCATTTTAATAGTATTAATAAAATTAGGTTGTGCTTTGACCATTTTAGAGTACACCAAGATAAATCAACTAATATTTTATCTTTATCTCACACCCTCGCCCAAGCCTCCCGTAATACCCTCTTACCATTGGCAATGATAACCTCAGGATGCTCTCCGGGTAAGGGCTTGACTTCAAAACTTACAAAGGGAGGGTTGTCTGTGTTTAAATAGCCGATATCAAGTAATACTCTTAGATATTCAGTCAGTTCTGCAACATCATTCTCTCCGCCTTTGATGCCAAAGCGGGGGTGTTCATCTCCGTAGCCTACATGACTCTCATCTCTCATAATGCAATTACCAATATGGGCATGAGTGATGTAATCTTTAATAGGTAAGAGAGATTCTTTAGGGGATTCGTATAGGAGGGGAAGATGGGATAAGTCTACCATCATCCCAAAATTGGCAAACTCACTTCTTACCTCCTTAGCATACCTNAGAGCCAAGTCAACCGGTCCTATGAGGCATTTCTTAGCTATGTCATAATCGAATACCTCTAAGGCAATCTTAAGNTCTCCTTTTGATTGAGCATAGGCNCAGACCTCTTTGGTAGAGGCAATGAGCAGGTCTAGGGCCTGTTCTCTCTTTTCTTCGCCGGGATCCTTGCCACTTAGAAAGCCAAGTGCTTTTGCCCCTAATTCATAGGCTTCATCAATACCTTCTTTTACCTGTTGAATAGCTTGTTTTCTCTCTTCTTCATCAAAAGAATTAATATCCAATTTATTGACCAACAATCTAGGCTGGGCTCCGTAAGCTACGGCAAGATGGCTTTCCTCAAGCAATGCTTTAGCTTTTTGACGTATAGCGGCATCCTTCATCCAGGTTACTTCAACTGCTGTGAAGAAATCATCTTCGGCAATCTTCTGTAAGGTTTCTAAGATGGGACCTTCTCCTTTCATGGTCTGAGGATAGGCCATAAAATGTATAATGCCTACCTTCATAAATTTGTACATTGATTCGTACATGGTAGTATACTCCTTTCTGTTTTAGGTAATTTATTTTTTATAGCTCACCACAGGGGCAAGCAGTTAAGTATTACTAAATCTCCTATCAAGCTCTTCTCTCGTTTTACCTCCATGCTCTTTCATCCATTGAAATATAGTCTCTACATCCCAGTCAATTGAGAAATACTTGACTCCTAAGTCCATGTACTCTTTACATCTATCCTCCTGGAATGAGCTAACTTCAACAAGGGGCTAAATCCCTGTCTTCAGTACTATTGTCCTCTTTTATTAGGTTTTATCCTCCACATATTAAAGAAAATGCTTTTACCTCATCACCTTCACTTAGGATGTAGTTCTTATCCTGAGGTAGATTATTGACTAAAAAAATTAAACCCATATGTTCCGGTATGGCAAGATAGTCAGCTAATCCTTTCAGCGTGGTCCCTTTACTTAAGGTAATACTATCACCTTCCTTTGCCTCACCTTTAGCATATTTATTTAAGATGGTGTGGAGTTTAACTTTTATCTTAACCATTGTTATTCACCTAGGATTTTCAGCTTAATCCCAGCTCAATTAGCTTATGCTTTTGAGGTATTCCGGTTGCTGTATCCCATCCTCTGGCCTGGTAGTATTCTTCCAACATTCCCTCATAGTCTTTGATGACACACCTTTCTTCCTGATGGTAGAGGCCAAAGCGGGGGAGACTTCCTACACGTTGGTGTATGAGGTCATCCTTTCTCTTGATGCCCTCTCTAACATTGAATAGCCGTTGCGTATTACTAACCCTCTCACCAATTTTGATGAGGTCCTTACCGGTTAACTGCCAGCCGGTGAGGGCTGAAAGGAGATTGGCATAATGCTCCAAGGTAAGGCCAACATACATCAAGAATTTACAGACACCGAGTACATCAGGCATAATGAGGCCATCCTGCAGGGCCTTGGTGATAGTGCCTTTACCTTTTTCATCCCAACGATCTAAGGTATTGGGGTCCGGAACACCATAGGAGGTCATATCCCAAGTCATCTTACCAGAATCGTAGGCCATGCCCTCTAAGGGATGGATATGGCACATTCCTCTGTTGGCAGTGCCATAGGTGACGGCCAGGAGTTTACCAGAACGGGGGTCATGAGCAGGACCTTCCATACCTTTACAGTGTACCGCAAACTCTTCTGCCTGTGGCCCTATCTTTTTGGCTGCCATTACCACACCATCTGCTAACAGATTACCTAATCCTTCTCTTTGGGCTATCTTTTCTACTAGAATGGGCAGGACTTGGGAATTACCCCAAGAGAGATCTAAGTTGTCGGCCTCTTCTTGAGAGATGAGTTTGTGTTCATAGCATTCCATAGCAAAGGCGATAAGGGCACCGGCTGATATGGTATCGATGCCCAGTTCATTACAGAGGTAGGTACTGTAGATGGCTGCATCTACATCCTCGTTCAGGACAAAGGCGGTAAAAGCACTTATCGATTCATATTCTGCCCCTTCATGCAAGGGAGTCTTATACTCTCCCTCATCGACTTTAACCATCCTGCCACAGGCAACAGGGCAGCCCTTGTAGCAGGCACTATTTTTGACAAAATTGTTGGCCAGGTAATGGTCATAAAGCTCTTCAGCTTTACCCCAATTGTTGGATTGCCAGTTCTTGGTGGGCCAGTCTCCGGCTGCATCATTGCCAGCCATGTCCCCTATGGTACCAAACTGTCTAAAGCCACTTGCCGTTTCACTCTCTTTGACGATCCTTCTGGCCTCTTTTAAGGCTACCGCAAAGCCTTCTTTGTTTTGGGGCTGGGGATTACCGGCTCCTTTGACAGCAATGGCTATCAGATTCTTAGAACCCATGACTGCTCCTGCTCCGCCTCTTCCGGCTGCCCGATCTTCGAACATAACACAGGCAATATTAACTAATTTTTCTCCTCCTATCCCGATACACATAATAGAAATATTAGATTCATTGAGCTCTTCTTTGATTATTCTGGTCCTCTCCGATACTGTCTTACCTACCAGGTGTCTGGCATCCTTAAACTGTATCTCATCATCATTGATAAAGAGGTATACCGGCTCAGGCGATCTTCCTTCTATGATGATATAGTCATAGCCTGCGCGTTTTAAATCAGGACCAAAGTCACCTCCGCAGCGAGATTCTCCCCAAACCTTAGTTAAGGGAGACTTGAAGCATAGCTGGATACTACCTCCTCCTGGAATACGGTAGGAGGTGAGAGGACCGGTAGCAAAGACAAGCTTGTTGGCAGGACTGAGTGGGTCAATGCCGGGTTCTAACTCTCGGTAGAGAAGCTGGGCAGCGTAGCCTACGCCGCCCAGGTAATCCTTTAATATCTTATCATTAATCCGCTCAGTCTTATGGCTTGCCGTGTCGAGGGATATGCGTAATTGGGTATTGGAATATTTATTCATTTTTAATAAACTTCCTCCTCATTATTTAAAGATTTAGTTCTTTATATTGTTTGACAATTCATATACTATTTAGCTTTCTCAAAATGTGACAGATCGAGTCCGGTTGCAACATCAAGTACCACCGGGACTCCCTGCTCATTCAATTCAATAGCCTTCTCGAGTGCGGGTTTCAGTTCTGAAGGACTTTTTACTCTCAGACCAGAGCAATTGCAAAGTTCAGCCCATTTTACAAAATCCGGCTGTATATGGAAGGTAGAAACATCCCTGCCCGCATATTTTATTTGATTAGACTTAATCCAGCCAAAGGCAGAATTATTCAATACAACCCAGGTACAGCCTGCTTTATATTGCGCAGCAGTGGGTAATTCTTTCATATACATCTGAAAAGCACCGTCTCCTACTATGCACACTGATTTCTTGTCAGGACGTACTAGTTTTGCTATGATGGCACCAACAACCCCCATACCCATGCAGGTTTGTTCAGCGACGGGTATACAGATAGATCCCTCTTGAACTGTGTAGTAGGGATAACAGTAAGACCAAGTGTCTTGAGATCCATTTTCGCTTGCTAAAATTGTATTTTTGCCAAATACCTGACTTACTTCATGAACAATGCGTTTAGCAGGTATTGGAATTTCTTCTGTTAAGCATTCTTTATCTACCTGATTTTCATAATTCTTTTTACTTTTAATTAGATTTTTTATTCTTATGCTTTCTAAATAATTCTCTTTCTCCGGATATTTTTCTCTAATTACAGTATTAATCTGTTGTAATACTAACTTGGCATCTCCCACTACCGCCACATCAGGTTTCCAATGGCGCCCTATCTCGAAAGGAGATATGTCAATCTGTAAGAATTTTGCTCCATCAGGAAAATCTGCAAAGCTATGTGATTGAAAACCTTCGTTTCTACTTCCTATAGAGATAACTAAATCGGCATCTTTATAATATTGTTTACCGTGCTCTGTTCTATATATTCCGCATACACCCAAAGCCAAGGGGTGTGTCTCCTCTACTATTCCTCTTCCACCAGGGGTAGTCAAAAAGGGTAGTCCTTGCAGTTCTATAAATTCTCTAAACTCATCTTGTGCCCCTGAAGATATCGCCCCATTTCCCGCAATCACTACAGGGTGCTTTGCTAAAGAAATTAATTCAACTGCTTGTGATATTAATTCAGGATCTCCGGATACCCTTATCTTGCGAATTGTCCTATACTCCTCATAAGGTTCGGCATCAACAATAATCCCGCTAGTTAGTTTTCCTCCAATATTGATGGGCATTTCCAGAAAGACAGGACCCGGTTGACCATTCATTGCAATTGAGAAAGCACGTTCCACAAACCAGGGTATTCTTTCAACATATGGAATTCTTTCACTCCATTTGGTTATGGGTTCCATCATCTTTCTCTGATCACATTCTTGGAACTCACCCATTCCTTCGGTTTGCAGATCCACTGAAGGGGCGAAGATAACTAAGGGAACACACCCCGAATAGGCCTCAAGCACACCTGGCACTAGGCTGGCTACTCCCGGCCCAGAACTGCCACTGCATACTCCGGGCTTTCCGGTTAAGCGAGAATATGCCATAGCCATAAGCGGTGCAGATCCTTCGTAGCGAAGGTTTATAGCTGTTAATCCATCCAATTGATCAGCAAACAGATGCAGGTCAGTATCACCGATACCAAATACATATTCAACCCCTTGGGCTTTTACTATATTTGCAATTTGTTCCCATGTTTTCATGGTATAAATCCCCCTCTAATTAATTATATTTTTTACACCAATTAATTATAAAGCAGGCATATTCAACAGCTGTTTCCAATATGTCAGGTAGATATACATGTTCGTTTTCTGCATGTGATTGCCCGTTATTTATTCCACCGTAAACAATACTAGGCATATTGCCCTGATTGTAATAATACCTTGCGTCACAAGAAGCCATCATACCCAATACATCTGTTTTCCTTCCCAATGATTCCAATGTGTTTTTTAAACTGAGTGTAAATGGGTGGTTATCAGGCATTGCATAGGGTTCATTCTTGAGGCCTTCAAAGTAAATTTTTGTATTATTTTTAATCCATTCATCCTCATTCTCAAAAATAATTTTTTTAAGGTCGGTCTCAATTTCTTCTAATTCCTTATTAGGTAAAAATCCCACTCCCCCTTCTAGTACTACATTATCTGGAACTATCGAAAAAAAGCTTCCTCCATGAATTTTCCCTATATTGACTTGTCCGGGATATTTATAATTTTCGAAATGAGGATAACCTCTTCCGATGTCAATCAAGTGGTCTTCGTATTGAACAAGTGATTCAATAATTTTGGATGCTTTTTCAATAGCACTCACACCATATCTTTTTTTACCAAGATGAGATTGTTTACCTTTTATTTCAATCATAAACTGTAGGCATCCCCTACCGGCATCAAATATTTGATGGTCTGTTGGTTCGGCAACCAGAACTCCATCAGCTTTAAAGCCTTCTCTAACCAGAGCAAGGGCACCGGCCATCCCTACCTCTTCTTCGTTTGTTAAATGGACCTCCACATCTCCTTCGAGCTCTATATTCATTTCTTGCAATGCTTTTAAAGCATAATAAATTGATACAATCGACCCTTTGTCATCAACTGCTCCTCTTCCAAAAAGCAGGTCACCTTCTATCTTGGGTTTAAAGGCTTCCTTCCAGTTTCCAGCTGGAACAACATCCGTATGGGCACACAATATTAAACTTTTGCCTCCACCCTTACCTTTCCAGAAAAAACGGGTTTGCGGTCTATCTTCGAAAGCACTATTGACACCCGAAGCATATTTAGGGTCTTCTCGCAAGCTTTCCCTCATCGGGATTTTAGTTGTTTCTCCTTTTAATGATGAGAATAATTGAAATACTGCCTTTTGCATCTCTGCTTCTTCGCCGGAAACGCTTGGAATAGAAACTAGCTTACTTAATAAGCTAACCATTTCATTTTCATATTTACAAGTTGTTTCTTTTAATTTTGCAATTAGACTTGCATTAATCATTTTTTACCTCTCAATTATAAAAATTTCGAATGCATTAATTTACTTTTAATATTTCAGCAATTATCTACTCAAATCATATCAATCAATATTATCTAAATGTATCTTATCTTTACCTATCAATTAAAACACAGTTAGTAAAGCACTCTTTTAATATGTTTGATTGCAAATGGAATTGCATTAAAGATTCTCTTTTGTAAATCTTTTCTTAAAAATTTAATGGAAGGGATTATTGATAATTGTGCCAATAACACTTTATCGAAATTTTGTTCACATAATATATCTTCTATGGATAAAGCGATGTTTTGATAGTATTCATCAGAGCCAGTAAGGAATTTCTTTTCACGATTTTGCATACAGTTAATTGTCTTTATCAGTGGTTTTGTTTTTGTATTGCTACTCTCTGTTTCCAGGCCGTTTTTTACTGCTTCAATAGCTGAAGAGCCGGTTCCAAGGATTAAAAAACGTGATTCTCCTTTAACCATCTCTTTAAAAAACAATTCATAAACATTAATTATCGGCACCGATATATTAGCCGGCATACTATGAGTTAAAGAAGAAATACTTGAACAACTAACCAAAATCAAATCGACTGAAGTCTCAATAGCTGATTGAACCATCCTAGTAAATTTGGATTTCACTAATGGGTTTATCCCTTCGGACTTTCTTATCTCAACCACTATACTCTCATCGAGAAAGTTAAGGATATCTATACCTTTTAAGTTAGCAATAATTTCTTTATTCAGAACCTCCATAGCAATTCTATTACTATGGATTAGACCGATTCTTTTATTCAAATTATTTAAACCCTTATATAACATTTTCTAGAGCAATTGCCCTGATGGGAAATGAGTCCAATCCAACAATCGCTACTGGAATACCTATAAAAAAGAATCGTCTCTGCCTTAAGTCTGATAAATTAGTCATTCGTTCTATGATTGGTATATCTTTTTCCAATAAATAGCGGTGAGTAAACATCTGATCTAATGGCCTGGATATTTCTTCAATTCGAAAAGTTTGGTCCATTCCCAACATTTTGATTTCTATTTCTGCCATCCATTTTGCTGCTTCAGCCGCGAGATAATTTCTATCTTCTTCCATATATTTGCTATTACCCATTATAACTATATCATCTTTCTTTACTCCAATTTCTTTAAGAAATTTACTACTTATTGCTTCTTTGGGTCCTAAACCGGAGAGGTCTGCAAAGATACCTTCACCTAAAAATTTTTGTATGGGTAAGTCGCTAATGTCCTTCGAATCTTTATTAAAACAAGGCGTAATGTAATGACTTGGGCCTTCCACATGGGTGCCTATATGACTCATCATATCTACATCATGCATGATTTCACCAGCATATATTTTAAAAGGCCGTATCTCCAGTCTCCGGTCATATTCTCCGGGAACTAACCTCTCAGAAAGATCTACTATGCGTGCTTTATTAAACAAATCTACCATGTTATTCATTTCTCTTATTCTCCTTTAAATCTAATGAATTTAATTTATATATTAAACAAAATAGTATTTACCCGCCTAAATAAGTTTGCTGAACCTGAGGATCGCATGCTAGTTCAGAAGGTGGACCACTCATAACAACATTTCCCGTCTGAAGCAAGTATGCACGATCTGAAATTTCAAAAGCCATTTGTGCATTTTGTTCTGCCAATAAAATTGTGGTGCCTTCTTCCTTAATTTTAAGAATTGACTTAAATGTTTGCTCAACTATTATAGGCGCTAAACCCATTGAAGGCTCATCCATAAGAATTAATTTTGGCCGGCTCATCATTGCTCTAGCTATTGCCAGCATCTGCTGCTCTCCGCCACTTAGAGTACCACCAAGCTGTTTTTTCCTTTCATACAAAACAGGAAACATTTCCCATATCTTTTCCAAAATGTTCTTTGTTCCGGAGTAATCTTTTTTATGCACATATGCCCCTAATTCCAGATTCTCCATTACCGTCATTTTTGGGAAAATGCGCCTTCCTTCAGGAACACATGAAATGCCCTTTTTAACGATAGCGGACATACTCATGCCTCTGATATTTTGATCCAAATAAGAAATTGTTCCTGAACAGCTTCTTAAAAATCCGGTTATAGTATTTATGGTAGTTGTCTTCCCAGCTCCATTAGCACCAATCAAACATACTATTTCACCTTTTTTAACCTCTATACTAATATCATGAAGAGCTTGAATTTGACCATAATAAGCACAAGTATTTTCCAATTTTAGCATTAATATAAACTCCTTTCCCTTTCTTATACTACGCTACACTTATCTTTTGGTGGCTTTTGCCTAGATACGCTTCTATTACTTCTTCATGATTCTGTATTTCCTCTGCAGTGCCTTCAGCAATTTTTTTACCATAATTAAGTACAACTATCCAATCAGCTACATTCATTACTAATTTCATACGGTGTTCAATAATCATTATGGTCATGCCTTCTTTCTTGAGCAATCTCAGCAATTCAATAAGCTGCTCAATTTCGTTACTGGACATGCCGGCAGCCGGTTCATCAAGAAATAGCAATTTTGGCTTTACCGCAAGTGCTCGACCAATTTCCAGTAATCGCCTTTGTCCATAAGAAAGGCTTGTTGCCAAGGAATGGGCTTTATCTGCTAGCCCAACCTTTTCTAAGAGTTCCATACTCTTACTTGCGGCTCTTTTTTCATCCAATCTACCTGCAGGTAATTTAAAAACACTACTAAAAAAACCTGTATTGCTATTTATATAATCACCAACCAAAACATGCTCTAAAACGGTTAGCGTATTATAAATACGTAGATTTTGAAAAGTTCTAGTAATTCCAATTTTGGCAATGTCTGCTCTTGGCATCCTGGAAATGTTTTTTCCATCGAAATTTGCTTCACCCCATTGGGGTTGATAAACCCCCGTAATGAGGTTGAGAGTTGTTGTTTTTCCAGAGCCATTAGGGCCAATTAAGGCATGGATCTGGTTTTTCTTGATTGAAAAGCTCAAACCATCCACGGCTTTTACTCCACCAAAATGGAGGCCTATATCTTTTACATCTAAAATTATATCATCTGACATTTATCTCCTCCTTTTGTGAAGGCTTATTCTTTAGAGAAAACAATCTGCCTATTATTTGGTAAACATAAGTAATAATGCCTCCCGGCATGTAAATAAGAACAATAATAATTAATAATGCATAGAAGGTAAGGTATTTTTCTCTGAGAAATCGTAATAATTCGGTAGTTATAGTTAAGACAGTGGCCCCCAAAACGGCACCTGGTACAGAACCTAGTCCCCCGACTACCAACATGCACATGTACGTTGCATTTAACTCAAAGGTATACATCTCCGGACTGACAAATCCCTGTAAACTTGCAAAGAGACTGCCGGCAAATCCAGTATAAATACCGCACATTACAAAAGCTAACACTTTTGTCATATGAGAATTTATTCCTAACATCTCAGAGCTCAACTGGTCATCCCGAACTGCCTTAAAAGCCCGACCAAATTTGGAATCCTCAATTAATACAGCAAAAATAGCCAGGCACAATGTGATGGTAATTGCAATGAAATAAAAATGCAAGTCGGATCTAACAAGGGTTGTTCCAATAAACGGTCTGGGTATTCCCATTATCCCCCAGACACCGCCAGTGAAAGATTTCCAGTTTCTTAAAATATCTAACACTATATATATGAAGCCTGAAGACATGAGGGCTAGATAAAATCCTTTTAATTTTAATGTCGGTAACCCCAAAATTAAACTAAGAATACTTGTAACAATTATTGTAAAAGGAACTGCCTGCCAAAACGAGAGACCATAGTTAACTGTTAGCAAAGAAGTAGAGTAGCATGCGATAGCATAAAACCCTACAGTTCCTAAAAAAACTTGGCCGGCAAATCCCAAAATGAAGTTTAAAGCCATGACTAATATAATATTTATAGCAACCATATTTAATACAAATATATGGTAGGGTGCTCTATCAAAAATTGGAGTAATAATTAAAATCAAAAAAATTATCGCTAGAGCAATATTGCGTTCTTTTTTAAACATGTTTTATATTCCTCCTTATAGATTACTTTAACAATCCTTTTTACAGTCCACTTACTTCTTCCTTTTTACCAAGCAAGCCCTGTGGACGCATCAATAAGAACGCAATTATCAAAAGATAAACAATTGCTGATTTGTATAAAGATGAGATATAGCTAGCGCTAAACATTTCGAAAAGACCAAGTATAATCCCCCCTATTAAGGCTCCGGAAACATTTGTGAAAGAACCGATTATGCAAGCCCCAAAACCCATAAATCCTAATTGGGATAATCCTGTCCCGATTGTGAAGACGGGAGCTATGAGCATACCTGCTATACCAGCCAGTATTGAACTATAGGCAAAGGTAAAAGAAACCGCTTGGTTAGCCTCAATCCCCATAAGGGAAGCGGTATCTTTATCTTGAGCTACAGCTCGAAGAACTTTTCCCAAGGTTGTGTGAAAAAAGATGTAGAACTGCAATATAAGAAGGAGTATTGTAATGGCAATAATGTAAATATTTTGGTAGAGGATAGTTGCTCCCTTAATTGACAGTACCTTCGTGCCGAAGGGACCTTCTAATCCCATGGGATATGGTCCCCAAATGATTAAAGCCAAATTATTTAAAAGCATGCTTAACGCTAATAAAGCAACCAGTTTAGTACGAACATGGGCGTATCTAAGAGGGCGATAGAAAAAAAACTCACAAACCATTCCGAATACAGCCATGACAATAATTAAGCCCGCAAAAGCAGGAAATGCCGGCCAACCGTATGATCTCACAAATGAAGCCCCATAGACAAATGCACCAACCATTACGAATGAGCCCTGGGCAAGGTTAACAACATCGACTGCATTAAATATTAAACTATAACCTAATGCAATCAATCCGTAGATACATCCAATTGCCAACCCAGAAATAACTTGCTGCATTACTATCTGTATATCCATAATATTCCTCGTTGTTTTAAAAAATAAATAAAGGGTGAGGGAGCCAAAATTACTCCCTCACCCTTTATTAAATTAGCCTTTGATGGTATCAACAACTTGATGTTTACCGTCTTGAATTTGAATTAACAGTAATTCGTTGATTGTTTCCCCATTAGGTTGGACATAATACTCCAAGCCGGTAGCTCCTTTATAGCCTTGTATTTCATGAAGGGCATCTCGTACTGCAGCATGATCAGTACTACCGGCAATTTTTATCGCCTCTGCAAGCAAGTATACAGCATCATATGCCAAAGGATCAAAAAAGTCATATGGCTTCACTCCAAATTCTTCAACATGAGCTTGAACAAACTTTTGAACCTTCTCATCTGGATTATCTTCACTATAAGAAACAACAGCATAAACACCATTCCCTGCTTCACCTGCAACATCCATTGCGGGTGCGGTAGCTCCTACGCTGCTGCTAAGAATTTCTATTCCGGGTATAAGCTGCCTTGCTTGCTTAATCAAAATACCAATATCAGGAATTCCGGAATACAGTATCATAGCTTCAGCACCGGACTGTCTGATATTTAATAACTGGCTAGAAAAGTCAACATCGCCCTGATTATGTGCTTCTATTGCAACAGGTTCAACACCATATTCCGCTAACGCTGCAACCGTATTATCTTTGCCGCCCACTCCATATTGCTCCGACATATGAAAAATTGCAATCTTGGTTAATCCTAATTCATTAACAGTAAAATTGGCGAGCACTTTTGCGGTGAGGGCATCATCTTCCCTAACTCTAAACAACCAAGGATTGCCTAGTTGGGTAACTTGGGAGGCACTGCCCATTGCCATTTCAACAATTTCATTTTCAGCAATTAATCCTTCAACTGCCAGCACAACTGTACTGCCATGGCAGCCTATTAAAGCATCAATTTTGGTATCAAAAATAAGTTTTTGTACTGCCATTCTTCCGGTAGCAGCACTTGATTCGGTATCCTGCCAATCAATCGAAAACGTTACCCCATCAACTCCACCAGCTGCGTTAATCTCTTTTATAGCTAACGCGGTACCGCTAACCATTGATTGTCCATAGCCACTTTTAAGGTTTGCTAAACCCCCGAGCTTAAATGTTGCAGCTCCAGCAGAACTAACGACTACAAGTAGTGTTAATACTGTTATTGTTATAAGTTTTGTAATTCTTTTGCCAAATAACATCTTAAATAATCCTCCTTTTAATAATATGTTTTGGCTTATTGAAATTAAAAAATAGCTTGTTTTATTCTACCCAATCACCCCCCCCTCATCATGAATTATGTTCTGTAAGACAAGTAGAGTATAATTGTCAGTAGCAAAAATTTCTATCATATGAAGTCTATGATTTTTAAAATTTCTTGTATATTAATATAATAATATATTATCATAATTGAAACTACATCAACTTCATTTTCTGTTAATAAACACGCGTAAGAGTTATAAAGTTTTATTATGTATGTTATTTTATTAACGGTTTAATTAATTCTATGCTCTCTTTTAGAATTACATCTCTGTCGGGGAATTGCTTTATCTCAACGGACAAGTAGCCACTGTAGTTTATGCTTTTTATTATAGAAACAATTTTTTGAAAATCAAAGTTCCCATACCCCGGGGCTAATCGGTTTGAATCACAAATATGAATATGTTTCAAATAAGGTGTGGCCTCTTTAAAGCTTCTTTCCATTGATTTATCTTCCAGGTGTACACTAATAAGATCAATCATAAGTTTAAAATTATCTTTATTAACTTTTTTAATGACTTCTATGCCATCTTGTGTAGAGTTGATATTGTTACAAAAGATGTATGGTATCGGCTCTAAAATTATAAAAACATTTCTATCTGATGCATAATCGGTAATCTGTTCAAAAGCTGAGTATAACCAACTTAGGGATTCTTCTTTAGGTATTTCAGGGTAAAAACGGCCCCTAAGCCTACCAACATTGACGTGAGCTTCAAACGGTTCTGCAAAATCAATAATTTCTTTCATTCTCTCGATTGCATTATTTCTGACCTTTTTATCTGGATCCATAAACGAAAGGTGTTCTTGTCCAAAAACTTCTCCTGTGCATATCACAGGTATCTCTATTCCATATTTTTTAGATAAATTCAAAATTTCTTGCAACTCTAAACGCTTAGGATCAATGAGCATCAATTCTGCCCCGTCATATCCGAGCATTTTAAGTTTTTCAAATGCTTCTTCTAGTTTTCCTTGATAAGCTGTAACATTTTCATTTATAGCCAGTTCAGGTGTCGCAACAACATAACTCAATTTTATTTTTGACATATTTTTTCCTATCTACCCTATTAAATTAAGGTATTTTACTTATATTTTATTTCAATTTATAGATTTACCCCGGTATTTGATTTTTAAATATTTTTACTATATTCGGAAGGTACGGTTTTAGTACCAGTATTACAGAAATAATTAGTATTGACAAAGCGATAGGATGGTTTAAAAAATCTAACAGGTCTCCTGCTGATGCATACATTGCGGTCCTAAAAGTTCTTTCGACCATTTGGCCTAATACAAACCCTAAAATCAGTGGCGGCATGGGGACGTCACATTCGGTCAAAAAGTAACCGATAATTCCAAATATCACTAAAATCCATAAATCTGCAACACGATTATTAAGAGCATATACGCCTATTATGCAGCAAATTAATATTATTGGGAAAAGAATAGAAAGAGGTACCTTAATTATTTTAACAAATACTCTCATAAAACCTAGTTCCAAAATATACATGAATATATTTGCTAAAAAATAAGCTACCATAATTGTTCCTACAACCGTAGGATTAGTTCTGAATAGTAATGGGCCTGGTCTAATACCTTGAATCATAAGACCACCAATCAGTACTGCCGTAACCATATCACCCGGTATGCCCAGAGTCAGAAGCGGAATTAAAGCACCCCCATTTACTGCATTATTAGCTGTTTCAGAAGCGACAATGCCTTCCGGAGTTCCTTTTCCGAATTCATCAGGCCTTTTAGAAATTTGCCTGGTAGCATTGTATGTTAACATAGCAGCCGTGGTTTGCCCTACACCGGGCAGCATACCGATTATTGTCCCATACACTGACCCTATTAAAAAAGCTGGGCCTGTATTTCTCAAGGTTTCACGATCGGGGATTAATGGAATTTTGTCCTCAATAGTTCTTTGCTCTATAGTTGAATGCAAATAAAAACCTTTAACTTGTACAAGCATTTCTCTGACAGCAAAAAAAGCCATGGAAATAGCTACCACTTCAAGGCCGGCCTGAAGCTGCCAAAAGCCGAAGGTTAATCTGGAAACCCCCGAGATAGTATCAATTCCCACTATTGCTAAAGCAATGCCTATAAATGCTGATATAAACCCCTTTAAAGGGTTGTCTGCTGTCATCATAATGACAACACTCATCCCTAATAACATAAGTGAAAGATATTCCCAACTTCCAAATTTTAATGCAATTTTAGATAGCGGAGGTGCAATGAAAATTAGGGCAAGAGCGGAGAAGGTGCCACCAACCAGTGATGCAAAGACGCCTAGTGATAGTGCACTGCCTGCTAATCCCTTTTTTGCCATTGGATAACCATCCCAACACGTGACCATGGATGAAGGTGTACCAGGTATATTGATTAAAATTGCAGTTATCAAGCCCCCACTAATTCCCCCAACATAAATTCCGATCAATAATGCCAATCCTAATTCTGCAGACATCACATAAGTAAAGGGTATTAAAAGTACTATTCCGAGAGTGGCGGTCAGTCCGGGAATACATCCGAATATTATGCCAAAAAAGACACCAAAAATGAGAATTAAAATTGTATAAGGATCATTTAGAAAAAACTTAAATCCCTCCAGCAGAACATTCAAAAATTATCACCATCCTTTTTGTTAAAGATTATGGCAAATATTGATAAAAAGAATTTAAAAGAAAACTCGCTTATTTTAAAATCCTAAAATTCCGGTAGGCAAATAAACATTTAATAATCTGACAAAAACCTGTTGAATTGCAATTAAGCTAATGATTGACAATATAGAAAACTTTAGTATCAATGAGGCTAACTGCTTCTTATTGTTCACATCCACATTCTTTTCTTTCAGATAGTAAATTGTCATAGTAATTACTAATAAGATAAAACTGTTAAGAAAAAATCCAAAAATATTAAGTGTAGAAACAAAAAATAATAATAAGATCATCGAAATAAATACTTCTTTGGGCAGAAATATTTCTTTACTTGTTTTAATCCATCCTTTATTTAAATACATAGCTCTTATAGTTTTTAATAATAAAATACTAGATAGCAATAGTAACACAGATGCAATAACAATTAGATATCCTTTTGGACTCGCAACAAAACCAATCTGTTCGTCAAGAATGCCCGAAGGAATTTTTTTACTCTCCGTCAGCATGAAAAGACTAAAAATAAAAATTGCACTACCTAATATTAAGTCATTTTTAATATTTACCAAAACACCCTCCTATTCATCAACTAATAAAATCTGTCTTTTCCGTATCTTTTTCTTACATGCCAGTATGACTTTCTCATTGATGCCGACAGTTAAGGCAGAATAACCATTCGCTCAGATACCTTTATCGTCCCAGCAGGCCTTCTTTAAGCAATTGGGCTTTTGTCGCAGTGCTTTAGGATACACTATTTACTCACTGTGTATTTAAGCAGATATTCAATATATAAAAGTGAATGTGATTAAAGTCTACGCCGGCCGGTTTCTAAGAACTCCAATCCGTATAATATTCCCTTACCTCTAAGAGTTTTATCTTGTGAGGTAGTCTTGGACAACTTTAAAGAGTATCACACTGTGGATAAGTGTTATCCGGACTATATGGTATACAGTATGGGCTCGATCTCTGAGTTTCATGCCTATGTCTATATCAAAGTGCGTACGGATGATACAGGAACTTGTTCTCATCCCCACCCTTACGGGTGGGGAGTTCTTGCTTAAACTTAGATATGTTACTGGAAATAGCGGTCAAATATTGGTTTCCAATCATTGTACATATCTTCAGAAACCTGGCCTGAACCTTCTGGGCCTCTAAATCGTACAACTAAATATAATTCTTCCATATCTTTAATAAAACCTTCTTCTTTAGAAACTTCTTCAAACGCCGCAGCTAGTTTTTTTATGATAGCTTCGGGTGTACCTGGGGGTGCATAATATGATCTAGGTTGAAACGCCAAAACATCATAACCGATTTCCTGTAATGTTGGCACATCCGGTAAAAAAGGAGATCTTGTATCGTCTAGTACCGCTAACGGGATTGCGTCTCCACTTTCTATAACAGCGCGAGCATCTGAAACGGTAGTAGTTTCCAGATCAATATGTCCACCTAAAAGAGCAGTTCTTGTAGCAGCCCCCCCATCATAAGGAACCATTTGATACTTTACGCCAGTTGCCTCCTGAACCATTAGCATATTGACTGCTGATAGACCTCTTGCTCCAGTTACTCCCCATGTCAGTTTACCGGGGTTTTCTTTTGCATAATTCAGAGCATCTTCAAATTTGGTCCAGCCGGTCATCTTGTTAGTGGTTAGGACTGTGTGGTCCATAACTATATCACAAATGGGTTCAAGCTCTCTCCATAACATAATATCTGTTGCATCCGAAAGATATTGTGCAACAATATTATTAGAATTATGTGCAAGTATGGTATAGCCATCCGGTTGTGCTTTAAGTGTTTCCATGGCTCCAAGCAACCCTGAGGCACCTGGTATATAAATTAAAACACGCGGTTGTTCAAGATTTAAATATTTATCAACGGCTCTTGTAAGTATGTCTGATCCTCCGCCGGGATTAAAGGGAATAATTATTCTTATCGGATTTGTAGGATAATTCTCTGTTGCAAACCCATTTATTGAAACAAATAGTGAGCAAATAATTAACAATAAAACAATATTTTTTTTCATCTAATTAGAATCCTTTCTTTAATCATTTAAATGGAACCTAGGGAACAACGAAACTTTATCCTTTTATCCCCTCCTTTTTTCTTTTTTAATTGGTGATTTTTGTAATTATAATACTTGTACTCGGCTTAACCGTTTTAAACGCTTCATAATCACCAATAATATGACCGAAAATATTAACGGCACTGGCTGCCCTTATTTCAGCACCAATGCTAGCAGGAGTTGTTCCAAAAAAAATACAAAAAGCATTTCCCGGCGGCCAATAAGCTAAATCCCCTATGGAAACAACAGCGCTCGCACCTTGCTCCAAGTCAATTTTAGCGCCGATGGAAAAGTATATCTCATCGCCCCAGGTATTTACTTTTCCTTCCAGAGGCAATAAATCCCATATCTTTTCAGCCGTTGTACTGTCATTCAATTTCGCTCTTACTTTAATATTATCTACTTCTATTAAAATTTTTTTCATTTTTAAGTTCTATTTTCTCCTATTTTTTGCTGTGATATAGTTCTATAGCTCTTTTCGCTATATGCTCGGCAGTCAGACCAAATACTTTTAGCAATTCCCAGGGGGCTCCGGATAACCCAAACTCATCATTTACACCCATCATATCAAAAAGAAAAGGTACACTATAAGCTTTTTTTTCGGTAGCAATCACTCCTGCCACAATATTACCAAACCCACCCTTCTGATGTTCTTCTACACTAAGCAGAACTCCTATTTCCTGAGTAGCCCTGATTATAGCCTCTTTATCAATAGGTTTAACAGTATGTATGTTTATTACCCTACACTCTAAATTTAATTCTTTTTTAAGAATATAAGCAGCCCTCATAGCTTCCGCAACCATGGGACCACAGGCAATCAGAGCAATATCTTCTTCCTCATTCTGATATTCTGTACTTAGTTGTGTTTCAAAAGCTTCCACAAAATCTTCTTTTTCTGCTCTGAAGCGGATAATATTCGCAATACCAAATTGAAAAGGAGTATGTTTAGTTGTAACAACCGGCGTGGCCTCCCGAGCATAACGAATTGTTACCGGTCCCGGAATATTAGCAATATAGAAAGTACCTTTTTTAGTCTCAATGGAGTCAGCAGGAACAATAATACGCATATTGGGCAGATAATACATGTTGCTAATTTCTTCCAGGGCTTGATGGGTTGCACCGTCCGGGCCGACCGACAATCCACCATGGGCATTGACTATTTTTACATTGAAATTATTGTAACAAAGTGTAGTCCTTATCTGGTCCCAATTTCTGCCTGTAACAAAAACACCGTAGGAGCCGATAAAAGCCGTCTTGCCTTCTTTGGCAAAACCGGCAGCTGCCACGGTCATGTTCTGCTCTGCTATGCCCATCTGAAAAAAACGTTCTTTTCTCTCGGGGTTGTTAGCATAAAACTGGTCCATCTTGATTGAGCTTGTTATATCAGCCCCAAAAGTGACCACCTCTGATGACTCCCCTAATTCTGCAATGGCATCTCCAAAACCATTGCGGGTAGGAATCATCTCGACCCTCATTATATCTTCACTGTTCCACCAGTAATTTTTACTGAATTTAGGCAGTGACTCTTCCACTTGGCGATTTACTTTTTCCTGATAATCACAGGCGATTTTAAGCAACTGATCCACTTTTTTCTGATCAAAACCTGGGGCATCAATATCTTGTAAGGCTCCCTTTAGTGATTCTGCACCGGTTAGCCCATCTTTAGGACATATACCATGGTAACCTACCACGTTCTCAGCGAAGGAAACGCCTTTACCTTTGATAGTATGGGCAATAATAACTATGGGCTTCCCTTTGATTTCACTGGCCTTCTTCAGGGTAGAGAGTATTTCTGCCATGCTATGTCCATCCACCTCCAGTACCTGCCAGCCGAAAGATTGCCATTTATCTGACAAGTTCTCCAATTTCATAACTTCTTCGGTAGGACCATCTATCTGTAAACGGTTACGGTCAACGATTGCAATAAGATTATCCAACCGATAATGGGCGGCAGACATAATCGCTTCCCATACTGAACCTTCATTCAGTTCTCCATCCCCTAAGATACAAAACACTTTGTAATTTTTTTTCTCTAAGCGTCCATTCAAAGCGCAGCCCACCGCTACTCCCAAACCTTGCCCTAAAGAACCGCTGGAAAGTTCAATACCCGGCACCGTAAACCGATTGGGATGTCCTTCAAAACCGGACCAAAGTTTCCTCAATTTCACCATCTCTGCAATGGGAAAATAGCCGGCTAACCCTAAAGCAGCATAGATCACCGGCGCCTTGTGACCTATAGACCAGAAAACCCGATCTCGTTCATTCCATTCTGGGTTAGCGGGATCATGATTTATATGCTTTAAATATAAGGCGGCAGCTATGTCTGTAATAGAGAGCGACCCTCCGGTATGGCCGGAGCCGGCTACAGTTATAGCAACCATGCTGTAAGCTCTCATCTCTTTTGCTTTTTCTACTAATTCTTCCAGTGAATAATCTTTTTTTATTTCCCCAGTTTTGGAATCGACAATTGGCATGATTGCCTCCTTAATTGGCTATTAATTATTTTAAGTTATATTTCTTATTAAAACAATATAAAACTATGTTGACCTAAACTTATAATTAGTACAATTAATAATATGCACTAATAATAAAATATTTCAGACAATTCTAAATTTTTGCTTATGGAAAAACAAATTATAAAATCTATCAAATTATCCCAACTTTTCAATTTATCTAATATAACCTTCTTGTTCTCATCTTATGTTCCTCTTTGCTTAACAATATTTTTAATATTGTTAATTACTTTAAATGCTTCAAAGATCATTAAAGGTATAAAATTAAAGACATTAAATAAAACAAATTTAATAAAATTTCGCTCTGTTCAAAAGGGTAAGATTATTATTAATTTTTATTTCAACTCGTTTAAGATTTTGCGGCAAGCCGACCCAAATAAATTCAAATCATTCTTACCAATAGGTATAAACAAGAAGCCCTGCTGAACTCTTTTCTGAGCTACAATTGCATCTTTAGCGCTTATTCCGACTGCAATTTTTGCTTCATTAGCAGCTTTCAATACATTTTCTATAGCTTCTATATCTTCAAGAGTAGCTTTCTGGCTCGCCAATCTCACTATCTCTATCTCTAGTACCTTCCTTGCTTCTAATAGTTCAAAAGGGCTTTCCTCTTGCTCAAGTTCTAAAATTTCTTTTTCGTCAAAAAAATGTGTGGAACTGCCCTTCTTTATAAAATTTCCTTTTCCGGCTTTTCTTTCTGTTATGCCCAATATTTCTAATGCACTCATAGCTTCTCTAACAGAGGGACGAGATATTTCAAATTGATCTGCTAATTCCTGTTCCGAAGGAAGCCTGTCTCCGGGTTTTAGTTTACCTTCTTGAATAAGTAATATTATTTGCTCTACAATCTTTACATAAACTTTTTTAGTTTGAATCTTATTAAATATTTTTATTTTGAACCACCTTTATAGGAAACGATGTAGAAAAAATATTCATATTATCTTATTACCTATATTGTATGACAATCTTACTTAGAAATATATTACCAATAAAAAATGTGTTTGTCCATAGAATATTCACTATTTCTTTCATTCTAAAACTTTTTCATCCTGAATTAGAGTCCGAGATAGGCTTTACCTTATAGGGGTTTAATAGTTCCCGGGAACTGCCCGCTCGGACAATCTTGCCGGTTTGAACAATGTACCCCCGGTCAACAATCTCTAAGGATTCCTGAACCTTTTGTTCCACCAGTAAGATGGTACAGATACCATAGTTAAAATAGATTTCTTTATTAAGAGATAAGGCTTTAGGCAATCCAGATGAAGGCGGGGTTGTGGTAACATGCGCGCTTAAGTTTATAGCCCCCTTAATATTTTAGATTATCTATTATTTATTATGATGGAGGCACGGGTGTCTATTTCAAGTTAATCTTAGACCGGCCAATATTTATACTTTTACGAAGATTATGGCAACCACCTCTCCTGAAAAACACTTTTAGTATTAAAATTTAAGTTCTAAGCCAAATCTAATTTTGTAATCTTCTTTCCGGAAAGAAAAGTTTTCCAATTGAGTGGTGAAGGTAAAAGCAGGAGAGAGCTTATAATCCATGCCCAAGCTTGTTTCTCCATTAAAGTCGAGAGGGGTAGAGTAAGAGATAAATACATCATCGCCTATGTTTTTCCCCATCTCCAATGTTAAATCTGCCAACCGCAAATTATCTAAAAGGAAATATGAGCCGCTATTATTCTCTCCATTAAGGGAAATATTGATATATTCAAGTCCCAACCCGGTGGCAATTTTGTGCTCTATACGGTTAAAAAGACTTATTTGCAAACTTTGGAAAAGAACCTCTAACATCTCTTGGGAGAGAATCTGGTTTATATCACCCTCAGAAAGACCCTGAATATTACGGTTAAAGGTGAGTAGAGATAGAATCTCAGTCTCTTTTAAAGCCGGTTGAGAAGAAAGTAGAATCTGTGGGTCAGATAAATTTCCAAGAACATTAATATTAATCTGGACACCTTGCACATTTGTAGATGCTCGGGCATTGAGCTCTATATCATGACGGTCTGTACCATTCATAGTAATTAATCCATCTATTATAGAAAATTTTTTATCAAAATAGAGGACGTAACCTTTCTTGAAGGTAATAGTACTTTGCAGCAACGGTTCTGCTAGAGTGCCCGTAAGCTCAGTTTTGCCAGCTATGAGGATTTCAGCATTAGCCACTTTAAGTTGAAAAGGATCCTGTAGTTCTATACCAACTGCCAGTTGTTGCGGAGTGCCGGAACTGAGCACAGAAGAGGAGAAAATGAGGTTGATGTCTTCTTCTAATTTTAATAAATTATCTATACTCAATATCCCATTGGTAAGAAATATCTGGCCACTTATATGAGGAGAGCTTGCTAAATTACTGATTGACAACTCTAAGTCAATCTCGCTTTCTAAAATATCTTGATAGGTAATTTTATTATCCTGATTGGTTAAGGTGAAAGAGATACTATCGGGTAAGAATCCGGCCAGCATAAATTCTCCTGAAAGATTAAACTTATTCTCATAAGCGTATAAAGGAATTGATGGGATGGCAACCTTATTATTCTCTATTTTTATTAAGCCATTTATTTCTCCAATCTGCACTGGGAGCGCTGCAATACTAACTACACCTTCATGAATTTCAATTTTTCCATTTAACAGTGGATGGGCAGTGGTACCGGTGAAGAGGAATTCCAGATCGGCAGTGCCGCTGATTTCTGAGAAAGTTTTCGGCCAAAATACCTTCAAAAGATTTAAATTGGCCTTGTCTATCTTCATCTCTAAGTTCAAAGGAACATCCCGGTAGTGTGCAGTTAAATTAATTTCTTCTGTTCCGGTATCAATAAAGTTGGTTATCGGAATATTTCCCTTGACCGTTATGTTATTTTGATTCCCCAGGTCAATAGTTAATTCATTTATCTCTATTTGGTTGGTTGCAATGTCCCATAAGAGTTCACTTTTTAGGTTCTCAAACTGAAATCCCCGGAAACAACCATTTTTAATTATGGTAGTTAAGGCAATATTGGGTTCCCTCCATTCTCCGGTTATAGAGCCTTTTAAATTCATAGCACCCTCTGCATTCCCCTCTATTTGAATAATATTCATCAGTGTCGCTATATCTAACTGCTCGGTTTCAAAATGAATATCCAGATTACCATAAAAAGCAGCTGCCCCCTCTGCTTTCAGCAATGCATCAGATTGGGTTAATTGGAAATCAGAAATATTGATACTTTTCTGGTTGATAATAAGTGATGCTTCTAACTTAGAAGGCGGATTATCCCCCTGTTGCTGAGGTGTAAACAAGGAGGATAAGGATATCTCTTGTTCTGTACTATTACCTGTAGCCATTATCATCCCGGTTATCTGAGAGGGCAAAGCTTTCTTGAGGTTGTCCTGGGAGGGGTAGAAATGTTCTATTAAGTCAGGAATAGCCCGGTGCACAAATTCAACCTCTAAAGAAAACGGATAATCTTTGCCTATTCCAGTCTTGCCTTTGGCATTAAGTTGCAACACTTCATTTTGCAATTGAAGATATTCTAAATTAAGAATATAATCATTTTTTATCATACCGAATAATTCTCTCGAGCTCTCCTCACGTAATTCAGCGATAATAGCCTGGTCCGGCTGCAACAGGAATTCTACTTTGCCATGTCCTAGCCGATATTCCTGATAGGTGAGCCCTTCTAATTGGAGATGTCCGCTCATTGTTAACTCAGGCCAGGAGCCTCGAATGTATCCGCTTCCTTCAGCCAGACCGGTGAGGGGAATAGAGTAATTTGGTTTTTCCCATAATCGCTCCAGAGTTAGAGGTTGGAGTTGATAAGAGAGATGGATTTCCGGTCTAACAGATGGAGAGATATTTATCTCTCCATCGCCCACTAACACTAAGTTCTGACTAGCCAGATTATATGATTCTACAGTAATAGTATTCTGCTGATAGGACAATTGTCCGATGAATTCTGTTATTTGATAATCCTGTACTGACAAATTATTTAGTTTTAATCCTATATCAATTATTGGATTCTCCCGGGTTCCCCTTACTCTACCCTGTAAAGAGGCACTACCGGCAATTTTCGTTTCGGGTTCAAAAGTATTACTGAATATGGTCAGGTCGGGTATATGTACTACCCCATCAAGTGCAAAAGAAACCGGTTCTGCCAGTTGGAATTCACCTTTCAGAAAACCATTGTTCTTACCAGAAATCAAGTCACATTGCTCCAGGAGCAAGGAACCGTCAGCAAGATTTAAGGAAGCACTGATCTCTCCTTTTACTTGTTTCGGGAAAGCAAATTCTTTTTCCTCTAGATTATTTATGGCAAATTTACCTGTAAGGCCAAAGGTGTTATTGTTCTCATTATCCCATTTCCGGTTTTCCAGATGAAAATTACTATCAATAATACCGGAAAACTCTGCTAGGGAAGGAAACTGTCGGGAAATAATATTCCGGAAGGAAAGCCCGGAGGTCTTAATATCAAGATGGCATAAAGGTACATCGGAGGACCAATTTAGTTTTCCTTCAACCAAGATTAATCCTTCTGTACTTTTTGATTGCAGGGAATCAATGATTAATTCTTCCTGACTTAATAAGAAACTGCCGGTTAGGTTAGGAAACGGTATATTTTCAAGAGCTATCCCGGAGGAGTCTATGGTTCCTTGTATATTAAAACTATCGGTCAGACCTTTTATATTACCTGATAAATCAACTTTGCCCTGCAGATTAGATTCATTATCTACACCCACCAGAAGGAGAATATCATCTCTGAGCAGAGAAACCTCTACCTGTGTACCGGTTATGTTCAAGTCATAATAAAGCACCGGTTTGGTTAAGACCAGTCCTTCTAATCGAAAAGGGCTGCCCTGGTAGAGACCGGTCATCTCTGACAAAGTAATCTCGGGATTATTAAAGTTTGCCTCTCCATTGATTCCTAATAAAGGTATTTCTTTTAAAAAATGCGGTTCAGCGCTGGCCTGATGAAAGACTGCCTTGCCTTGCCATAATAGTTCGTCACTATCCCATTCCGGAGAAAAGCTTAAATTAAGATCTAAATCAAATTTCCCACCGGTAACATTAAAAGATTTTGCCGCTTCTAAATAATACTGAAAATGAGTTATATCGGCATTTTGCAGATGAAAATCTAAAGAATATTCTCTTCCATTCATAACAAAGAACCCGCCTAAGGAAAGTAAGGCATCATCTTCATCTTGAATGCCCTCAGAATCAAATACTACTTTAGGCCAATAGCTTAAATTAAAATTTGCCCGAACGCTTTTTGCTTTAGTGGTAAGGGCAGCTTGGGGATAATGGTAGATTAGTTCATCATGGTACTCCAGGAAACTATTCTGGAAACTAACCTGTTCTATTTTTATATTTTTGCTTAAATAGGCTAAGTCTAACCCTAGCTTTTTTGCCAGGTCAAATTCTCCTGCCAGATTCCTAGTTAACTCTACTATTGCACCGGAAAAAGTAATATTTTTAATATCCAACTGCCAAGGTTTGCCTTGCCAGAAGGGGAAAAACAGGGCAAATTTGATTTTTACCTCTTCGGCTCGAAATAAAATTTCAGCATCATCGGAATCATTGGTTAGTACAACTAGATGAGTTATATCTAAAGATTGGAAGGAGGCGGCATCTACGGAACCAATCTCTATTCTTTTCTTCAATAAATTCTCTAATTCTGTGATTAGAAGAGACCTTGCCCTCGCCCGGAAATTCTCACTATTGAGATAAGAATAGGAAACTATTAAGCCTATCACTATAATTATTACCAGAATGAAAAAAGGGTAAGCTAATCTGTTCTTTCTTGTCATGCCATTTTCTGATTTAAACATCAAATTGTATTTTTATGATCCTTTATCCTTTATATATAATCCAAAGTTTCTAAAAATATTTTCTTAACAAGAACAGGCTTTTGATGAAGACATTGTAACAGCTAATTGCGTTCTTAACATTATATCATAACATTTTAATTTGCTTGAATAATTACCTGTAGATAATTTTAATTTCCAGAGTCGTAGTTTCTCTAACAATCTTTTCGGTCATGCTTTTCTTGAACAATTACTAAAAGGCAAGATAGTAGATTAATTACTATTCTAATAGCTTGTCAACTCTAGAATGGAGTGTATATAATTAAGGAAAGATAGACTATGGTTTAAAGAATTTCTTAAAAAATGAAACCCATTTATATTGAATTTATCATCTCACATGTGCAGTCAATAAATGTTTTTAATTAAAAAGGATTTTTGAAGTGATCTATTACAGAAATGTTTTTGAATAAAAAGAGAGTTTAATTCAAATGGCCATATTAACCTTTTTAGGTACTCGAGGGGGAATTGAAGAAAAGACGGAAACCCATTTTTACCATTCTAGCCTATTGGTACAGATATCTAAGCCTTACCCTTTCCGCCTCCTTATCGATTATGGTCGTATCCATGCCTATAGCTTGAGTCTTCTACAGCCTGATGCTCTTCTTATTACCCATGGACATCCTGATCATTATCTTTGGACTTTTCAGACAGCTGATTCGGATGTACCAGTCTACCTAACTCAGGAAATCCTCAGCTATGGAGAATTTTCTCCCTGTAATCCCAAGATTATTGTTCCTTATCGGCAATTTAATATCGGACCTTTTTCTATATTTCCTTATCGGGTACTTCATTCCATCTGTTGCCCGGCAATTGGCTTTAAGATTGTCTTACCGGACCGGAAAATAGTTCTTTATAATCCCGATTTAGTCGATATAATTGCTAAAGAGCATATCTTACCGGGAGCTGATTATTATATAGGCGATGGTTCCAGTATCAAGACTTACCTAGTGAGAAGGAAGGGAGAAATGCTCTGCGGGCATACCGGGATATTTGCCCAATTAAAATGGTGTGAAAAATATGGTATTCAGAACATTATCTTTACTCATCTTGGCCAGGATACCCTTAGTCGAATAGATGATTTTTCAAAATTATATCCGGAATGTGCTTTGGCCTATGACCGGATGAAAATAGCTATATAGTAGCAAAATATTTAAAACTATTATTACCTTAACTATCATAAAAATTAGGAGAGTGAATTATGGAATTAAAAAAAATTACTGAAAATACGTACTACATTCCGGGAAGAACCAATCTGGGCCTCTTTGTGGAGAATAAGAAAGCCATTTTAATTGATAGCGGGAATGATGAGACTGCCGGCAGAAGAATATTCCAACTTTTAGAAGAAAAGGGGTGGCAATTGAGTAAGATAATAAATACTCACTCCAATGCTGACCATATCGGAGGCAATGCTTATTTACAGAAAAAAACCGGTTGCGATGTATTAGCCACTGCGATAGAGGCAGTTTTTATTAATAATCCTTCTTTGGAACCCCTGCTATTATGGGGAGCCTTCCCCTTTAAAACTCTAAGGAATAAATTTTTAGAGGCAGAGCCATCTCAGGTAACCCAAATCATTGAGCCAGACGGAGTTATTAAAAATACACCTTTAAGAGCTTTTCCGCTGGAGGGGCATTTCCTGCAGATGGTGGGGATTGAGACCCCTGATGGAGTTATGTTTATTGCCGATAGTCTTTTTTCACCCGACATAATCGACAAATATGGCTTAACCGTAAAGAGTAACATTGAAAAATTTCTCTCTACCTACTCTTTTTTAGAAAAGGTCTCTGCCAGACTATTTGTTCCAGCCCATGCTCAGCCCACTAAAGATATTGGTGAACTTATTTGCCTGAATAGAAACCAACTAGAGTTAATTAATAAAAAGATTTTGCATTACTGTCAACAACCTGCCTCTCGGGAGAGAATAATAGAGTTAATAGTCAACGATTATAATTTAGAGCTTTCCAGTGTGCAATTTGTTCTAACCCATATTACTATCTCCGCCCATTTAAGCTATCTTTACGATAAGCAATTGATTAAGCCGATATTCGAAGAAGGCAAGATGTTGTGGGCCAAGGTAGAAGCAGATGTCAGAAAGGAATAGAAAGAAATTACATTTTGTTTTGGTTTAGTGGCTTTCTATTAGCCACTTGTTCATCCAGAATCATTCTACTGATATTATTGGCATGATCGGCAATTCTTTCCAGATTACTCAATATATCAATATAGATAATTCCGGATTCAGTATTACAGATTCCCTTGGTAAGTCTATCAATGTGTTCGTCACGTAGTTGTGCTTCAATGCGGTCTATTTCGTCTTCCCTTTTCGTTACAATGGCTGCTATATCCGCATCGTTCTTCTTTAATGCCCTCATGGCATATTTAAAAGAGGTTTCTACTTTAGAAAATATATAGCTCAGATCTTTCACTGCTTTCGGACTGAAGGGTAATTTTTCGTTAATTTTGGTATCGGCTAAATCGGTAATATTCTCTATATGGTCACCAACCCTTTCAATGTGTCCGGAGATATTCATAAGATGGGCTAGCCTTTGGGACTGGTAAGGACTTAGTGATTTTTGAGATACCTGTACCAGATAATTGGTTATTTCTCTATGGATAGTATTTAAAATATCTTCCTTTAAGTAGATATCTTCCACCATTCGTTCATTATTATCCACTAAGGCTTCTAGAGTATTTTTTAGCATAACTGAAGCAATATCGCCCATACGAACCAGTTCTTTAGCTACCTGACCCATTGCGATGGAGGGGGCATTAATAAATCTTCTTTCTAAATATAGGTTGCCTTTTTTAATGACATGGTCTTCGCCCGGTACTATCTTATTTAGAAATTTAGTGATTTGAGGGATAAAAGGTAACAGAATAAAAGTTTCTAATAGGTTAAAAATGGTGTGGGCATTGGCAATCTGGCGGGGAAGCGCGTTGCTGGTTAAAGAGGATAGAACAGTAAATTGCTTTAAAAAGAAATAAAATAGTACTACACCGGCGATTTTGCAGAGTATATGCCCCACAGCTATGCGCTTACCGGTAAGGGAGCTACCAATGCCGGCTATAAGTGCGGTAACACATGTGCCGATATTAGCTCCCAAAATAAGGGGTACAGCTGCATTCAAATCGATTAATCCTTGCAGAGATAAGGAAATTATAATAGCCATGGTGGCGCTGCTGCTTTGAATAATACCGGTCAAGAGGGCAGATAATAAAATTCCCAGCAAGGGATACTCACCTACCTTGACTAAAAGGTCGATGATGTAAGGATAATTTTTCAGCGGCTCTAGGAATTGGGACATAATGGATATCCCCAAAAACAATAAACCAAAACCGAGCATAATATAGCCAATATTTTGGTAAATCTTCTTTTTGGTGAATAAATAGAAAATTACTCCGATACCAACAATAGGCAAAACATAGTCTTCCAAGCGTAAGGAAACAATCTGAGAGGTAATAGTAGTACCTATATTGGCCCCAAAAATAATGCTCATTGATTGATTCAGATTTAGTAAACCAGCATTGGCAAAGCCGATTAAAATAACACTGGTAGCGCTGCTGCTCTGAATAATTGAGGTAATGATAGTTCCGGCCAGAACACCATTCAATGGATTCTTAGAAAGTGCTTCCAGGATGTCATGTATTTTATGACCGGCAATTCTTTGTAGTCCTTCACTTAACTGGTGCATTCCAAAGAAAAATAGGCCTAGACCACCGATGATACCAAAGACCATGGTTAAAATCATTAAATTACCTTTCTATTTTCCAGAAATTTACTAAAAGTCTTTAAATATTCCGAATGGATGAGAATGACACACGAATTATACCATCTGTTTTGCTAAATTTGAATAGTATAACCGTACGAATATTTTAAATTCCCGATTTTTTTCTTTTTAAAGTGTATAATAATGACATAGAGTTAGAAAACGGGGTGAAGATAATGTTAATAAAAAAAGAATATTTTGGAAATATTAATAAGAGCAGAATGTTTATACAGATGCTCTTTATAGTTTTATTGCTGTTTATTTTCTCAAACTGTAGCATACTGGCACAAACAGATGTTCGGGAATCCATTGTCAAGGTATATACCGTTAGCAACTATCCTGATTATTACAACCCATGGAGCATGCAGGGCCCCAGAGCAAGTTCCGGTTCAGGCTGTATCATTAATAACAATCTAATCCTAACCAATGCCCATGTAGTGAGTAATGAGACTTTTTTACAAGTACGAAAGTATGGGGATACCGAACGGTATCGTGCGCAGGTTTTGGCAGTATCCCATTTAACTGATTTAGCACTATTAACAGTAGATGAACCTGAATTTTTTGAGGGGATAGCCCCTCTCTCCTTGGGAGAATTACCGCAAATTCAGCAAGAAGTGGTGGTCTACGGTTTCCCGGTAGGCGGAGATATGTTAAGTATTACCAAAGGGGTGATTTCCCGCATTGAGCACCAGACCTATGTGCATAGCTCTTCCATCTTTTTAGCAGGTCAGATTGATGCGGCCATTAACCCCGGAAATAGTGGTGGCCCCGTTTTAGCGGACGACAAGATTGTTGGTGTGGTAATGCAGGGAATCTCCAGTGCTCAAAATATTGGTTATATGGTACCTGTTCCGGTTATCCGCCATTTCTTTATCGATTTAGAGGATGGCAAATTGGATGGATACCCCAGTTTAGGAATAAGTCTGCAGGATATGGAAAATGAGGGCATGAGAAGGTACTATCAGATGGGGGCAGGGCAGGGTGGTGTTTTAATCAATCAGATTGTACCGGGTTCTCCGGCAGACGGTAATTTGGAGACCGGTGATGTCCTGCTCTCCTTGGAAGATTTTACTGTTGGTAATGATGGAACCATAGAATTCCGTCCCAATGAAAGGACCCATCTTAACTATGTTGTACAGCAGAAACAGATTGGTGAGGACCTAAAACTCAGTATTTTGAGAGAGGGAGAAGAGAGGGAGCTGAAAATTAACCTTTTCCGTTCTTCTCTAAAAGATAATCTAGTCCCAATGGAGCAATATGAAACCCTGCCCACCTATTACATCTATGGCGGCCTGGTTTTCTGTCCCCTAACCAAGGATCTATTAAATATTTGGGGAGCACAGTGGTACCAATCTGCTCCGAGGGAGTTGGTATGCTCTATCTCAAATAACATTCCGGAAAGAGAGGGCCAGCAGGTGATAATTGTGTTAAAAGTATTAGCAGCAGATGTGAATCAGGGGTACCAGAATATAAACAGTGGGGTAGTAGACCGGATAAATGGGGAAAAGATTTGGAATATGGTAGACTTGATAGAAAAAATTGAGCATTGCGACAAGCCATTTATTATTCTGGAAGATAAGTACAATCAAAAAATAGTTATAGATAGAGCCATGGCAGAGGAGAGTCAACAGGAAGTCTTGGCCGTCTATCGTATATTAGCCGATAGGTCAGAAGATTTGCTATAACCATTTAATAGCATTGGTTTCCATGAAGATTTAAATAAAAATTTTAAGGAAGACATAGTTCTAACTGGCTTAAACGCCCAATACATAGGTTTAAAATTAAAGAATCCTGTGGTTATCGCCCATCTCTCCTCTGGGGGGAAGAGATTTAAAAATATTCAGTAATATTTTAAAACATATGCCCGCACGTTCCATCAATAAAAATATCTACACTGTGAATATGGATTATACGATATTAAAAAGTATAGCATTGAGATTCTGCCTGATTTTTTAGAAATAAGAAACTATGATAGATTTCGATTAAAATGGAAAAAATCTGCAATTAGTTATATAATGAGAGTAAATTAAAAATATTTTTATATTCAAGTACATGGTGAGTTAGGTAATGAAAATACAGATAAAGTACATTAATGGCATCCGTTTTAGAAGGTTTATAATGACTTCCTCGCAACGTATCTTTCAGAATAAAGACCATCTCAACAGTATCAATGTCTTTCCGGTTGCCGATGGAGATACCGGTACTAATTTGGCGGTTACCATGCATAATATTGTGGAAGGAATGCGGGATTTTCGTCAGAATTCTTTTGAGCTGGTGATTCAACGAATTGCAAAATCAGCCTTAAAAGGTTCCAGGGGCAACTCCGGTGCTATTTTAGCCCAGTTTTTTCAGGGTTTGGCTGAGGCAACGCGGGGCATGAGCCGCCTTACTACCGTAACCTTTTCACAGGCCGCTGTCAGGGGAGCAGAACAGGCAGTCAAGGCTATTGCCGAACCCCGTGAGGGAACCATAATTACAGTTATGAGAGACTGGGCATACCATCTCCATCAATTAGCTCAGAAAACACCCGATTTTGTAGAGTTATTTAAAAAGTCTTTGCATAAAGCACGAAAGTCTTTAGCCGAGACCCCTGAAAAACTGGCAATTTTAAAACAAGCCGGTGTAGTGGATGCCGGCGCCGCCGGATTTGTAAACTTGTTAGAGGGAATCGTTGATTTTATTGAATTTGGCCGTTTAAGAAAAGTACAAGAGGAACGAAAAAGCACTCTATCCAGTCTGCCGGAAGAGTCTTTTTTGCACTCTTTGGAGAAAGCACAGTATCGTTATTGTACTGAATGCCTGCTGGAAGGCAATAATTTAAACAGAGAATTGATTAGAGAAACCTTAATTGAATTGGGCGATTCTCAGGTAGTAGCCGGTTCAGAGGAAGAGATAAGGGTTCATATCCATACCAATGAGCCGGAGGTAGTCTTTTCCAGGCTAAGCTCCTTTGGTACTATCGTGGAAACCAAAATAGATGACATGTGGGAACAGGCCAATCTGGTTAAAGAACAAAAAAAGCTGAAAAAGGTAGCGTTAGTAGCAGATTCTACTTGTGATTTGCCGGAAGAACTGATTAAAAAATATGATATTAGATTAGTTCCGGTAACTGTTCAGGTTGAGGGGCAGAGTTTTTTAGATAGAGTAGATATCTCCCCCGCTGAAGTGGTAAATCTCTTAGAGAATACATCACATAAGATATACACCTCTCAGCCTCCTTACCAATATTTCGAAGACACTTATAATAGAGTGGGAGAGGAATATGAGAATATACTCTCTTTTCATATTCCCGCCAAACTGAGCGGTACTTATCAGACAGCCTGTACCGCAGCTCGACAGAATAAGTACCATGACAGGATTCAGGTGATTGATAGCAATACCAGTACTATTGGTTTGGGAATAATGGTATTGAACACTGCCCGTTTAACAGAGATTGGAGCTTCTTTAGGCCAGTTGAAAGAGCGGTTAGATTATTCTATTAAAAATAATAGGATATTTATTAGTCTCCCCACTTTAAAATACTTGATGAGAAGCGGGCGTCTGGATAGATTAAAAGGGATAATTGGTTCCATGATACAGTTAAAGCCTATACTAACTTTAAGCAAAGACGGTGATTTTGAAGTAGCAGCTAAAGTTATAGGTCTTCGTCGCCTATGGGATAAGACTCTGGAGTTGGCCTGTCGATATGCTGAAAGTATAAAAAACCCCTGTTTCGGTATTGCTCATGTACAGGATAGGGATAGGGCTAATTGGTATAAAAAAGAGATAGAGGCTCGTTTCCCTGAAGCAGAAATATATATTGCCGAAGGCTGTCCGGGCCTGAGTGTACACATTGGCAGAGGCGGTGCTGCTATCGCAGTTATGGGTAGATAGATAAAGGGAGAGCAGTTTCCCTTTATCTATCTAAAATATTTCCTTTAAAGACTTATAGTAGTAAAGAAGGAGAGAGCGGATTTTTAGTACAAAATGTAAACAAGTAATGGAATTGTATTTTAGGGGTTCATTAAGGGGAATACTTCCCTTTAATGAACTATCTTATANTTCAGGAGGGTAGTGTTATGAAGATTGGTTGTTACCATATAATATCCAACATTATGGAAGAACAGGATATTGACCGGACTCTCCAACCCTTCCTAACCTCCATTGAAGATCAATTGGGAGAAAAATTGTTTCCTCTCGACCCCGCAGATTTAAAAAAAGAGGACGTTTTACCGGTAATTTTTATTAAATCAGGTGGTGTAGAAGGAAAATTCAAACGCATTTACCAACAATTTCCCCCACCCTATTTACTCTTAACCAGTTGTTTGTATAATTCTCTACCTGCTGCCCTGGAAATAAAATCCTATTTGCAAAAAAGAGGTGAAAAGGTTGAGGTTTTGCATGGTTCAGATAGATGGATTGGGCAGAGATTAAAAACAATAAAAAGGATAATAGAGACTAAAAAAATCTGTCGTAAGTACCGTATTGGTGTTTTAGGTGAACCATCTGAATGGTTAATAGCCAGCGGGGCTGATTATAATGCCGTTAGAAAAAGACTGGGGATGAAAATATACAACATACCCTTAGAAGAGATGATCAGACATATAGATCTAATCAAAGAAAAAGATATTCCTATTGATATTATACCTGCCGGTGACTTCGACCAAAAGACCTTGAATCAATCACTGCGCATCTATCAGGGATTAAAAAATCTGATAGCTGAATATAAGTTTGATGCCATTACCGTACGCTGTTTTGAATTTATTGATTTTTATCAGAATACCGGGTGTCTGGCTCTGTCTTTATTAAATCAGGAAGGTTTAATTTCCGGCTGCGAGGGCGATGTGCCTGCCTTAATCTCTATGATTATCCTTCATCATCTTACCGATGAGCCGGTCTTTTTAGCCAATCCCACTTGTATCAACGTGGAAAATAACGAGGTGACATTAGCACATTGTACTATACCGCTTAACATGTGTGAAAGTTATGTTTTAAAAAATCACTTTGAATCAGGTGTAGGTACTGCTATTAGCGGTAAAGCGCAAAAAGGACCGGTAACCATTTTTAAGTTAGATGGTAATGCCGAAAATTATTTTTTGGCAGAAGGAGAGATAACAGATAACCTGGAACTACCCAATATGTGTCGTACCCAATTACAGGTTCTATTGAAAAGACCAGTTGGAGAGTTTTTAAAAGAATCCATTGCCAACCACCAGATTATTAGTAAAGGCTATCATAGTAATCTTGTAGAACAATTCTTTTACTATCTTTCTTAATTTTTAAAACAGACCTAAATACATATTCTTTAGTCATCTTTTCTAAAAGAGCTGCCATAGAGAAAGCAAATATTAGGTGTGAGAAACACTTTTTATAGTAATTAAAACAATTAATAGTAGCTAACAATAATTTTCCACTATAAATAAACTTGCTCAAAAAATTCTAAATTCAGCTTTTTCAAAAAAGAAGTAATACCTTAAAAATTGGAATTATTGCCGACATTCATGGTAATAAAGAGTCATTAACAGTTCAAACGGATAGACTGCCCCGTACAGGACAAAATAATTAAAACTAAGTTGACTCAGTTTTTAAAAGAGCGCGGCCATCTTTAGGAATATAACAAAAAAGAGGACGACATTTAATGACACATGAGGCAATGTTTTATAAAGAATTAAAAAATGACCAGGTTCAATGTTCACTCTGTGAACATCGCTGCGTTATTTCATCTTATAAAAAGGGAATATGCCGGGTGAGGGAAAACAGAGAGGGTACTTTATACAGTTTAAACTATAGGCGTTTGATTGCTGTCCATGTAGATCCCATTGAGAAAAAGCCCTTATTTCATTTTTATCCCGGCTCATTATCTTATTCAATCGCCACTAAGGGTTGTAATTTTCATTGCCTTCATTGTCAGAACTGGTCTATTTCGCAGATTAAAGGAGAGAGGATTGAGGGAGAAGTAGTTCCGCCTCAAACAGCAGTGCAGAATGCTTTAGACAGCAGATGTTTGTCCATTTCTTATACCTATACCGAGCCGACTATTTATTTTGAAACAACTCTGGAAATTGCCCGGTTTGCCCGAGAAAAGGGTTTAAAGAATGTCTTTGTAACCAATGGTTATATTACTTCGGAAGCTCTGCAATGCCTGGCTCCTTATCTGGATGCCGCCAGTATTGACCTAAAGGCTATGAGTGATACTTTTTATCGCAATGTTTGTGGTGCCAGATTAAGTGCAGTGTTAGAACGTATAAAAGAATACTATGAATTGGGTATTTGGGTGGAGCTGACCACTTTGATTATTCCGGGATATAACGATACGGAGGATGAGTTAAAAAAGATTGCCCAATATATTGTGAGTATCGATAAAAATATTCCCTGGCATGTGAGTGCTTTTTATCCCACCTATCAATTGACTGACGTCCCTCCCACCCCGGCAGCTACTTTACAGAAGGCCTATCGGATTGGGAAAGAAGCAGGGCTTTCCTATGTCTATCAGGGCAATGTGGGACAGGGTGAAAATACCGACTGTCCTTCCTGCGGTAAAACTGTAATTCAGCGCAAATATTTTTACGCAGAGAATATGATAACAGATGACAGTTGTCCTTTTTGCGGGGGAAACATTCAGGGAATAGGGATGTCAGGAAAATGAAAATAACTAAACAGCATCTTAACAACCGCCTAAGGTGAATCGAATTATTTTCAGTATTATGATGATGAGAAAAATTTTTAATCCAAATATTCATGTTCTAAAAGAAAAGAAACTGTATCAATCTCTAATCTGGTTCCCACCGCCATCATTTTAACAATATATTCGAAATCAACTTCTCTATCAGCGTATACCTTGATACCATCTGAAAAATCTTTGTAATTCTCTTTTAAATAATAGGGCAATACATCCCAGGAAATATGACTCTTTCCTGCATAAACCATCCCGTTTTTATCTAAACACAGAACAATGGATTTATCTTTTTCTCCACTTGTTTGCCCCTCCTCCGCTAGTGGTAACTGAATTGTTGCTCTAATCTCGTTTTTATTCAGGGTAGAGGCAAGCATAAAGAAGAGTAATAAAAGGAATATAATATCAACGAGCGGAGCGATATTGATTTCCATATCAAATTTTTTGATTTTATATTTACGCATGCCGGTCATCCAATTTCTGAATATAGTGAATTAATTCTAATTCCCTTTTTTCAGTATGTTTTATCACGTATTCCAGCTTATTCATAAAATAATAGTAGGCAGCCAGGGCAGGGATTGATATACTGAGTCCGAAGGCAGTTGTTATTAGTGCTTCAGATATGCCCTGAGCCAATTGTTGCGATTCAACATTCAAAGATAAAAAATGGAAAGTCTTTATCATTCCGGTAACTGTTCCCAATAATCCTAATGATGGACTTATATATCCGATAAAATGGAGCATTCCCAGATGTCTTTCCATTCTGGGAAATAGAACCATCTTTGACTCTTCCATGGCCCTTTCTGCTTCAATATAACCCTCTTCCCGGAATAGAATTCCCCTATATAATACACTGCACATAGGATTGTGTGGTTTCTTTAATAGTTTCAGAGCTTCCTGAGTTTCCCCTTGCTTTAGATTCTCTTTGACCTGCTGCATAAATTTTTCCGGGATTTCCCTTTTAATTCTGCTGAAATAAAAAAAACGTTCTATAATAATAGCTAAAACAATTACCGAAGTAGCCAAAAGAGGGTACATAACAACTCCCCCTTGCTCAATGAATGCTCTCATTTTTATACCTCTTTTAAAATTTATTTCAGTTTAAAAATAATGGGGATTAATACCCAACAGTCTTTTTCTTCGTCATCGTATTTTGCTGGCTTAAATTTACAGCGTAAGATTGACTCAACTGCAGCCTGCTCAAAACCTTGATAACCGGAAGAATTGTCTATAAGCACTTCGCTAACATTGCCTTCTTTGTCAATCAATACTTTTAATTGGACTCTTCCCTCAATATTTCTTTTTCTTAAATTATTAGGATATTCTGGCGGATGATAAGAAATGATTTGCGGCATAGTTACCACCGGACTATCCATTAGATTAAAGTTTGTTAAATCAAGGGGGAGATCTGTCTGAATCAGTTTAATCTCACCCTCTTCTCTCAACAGAAGAGAATTATGATTTGCAACTTCTTGGTAGCTTTCTTTGCCCTGGTCAACTTTATTTTCAGTTAAAATGGTATCAGGTGCCTCCTGGCTATTTTCTATTTCTTGACTATTTAATGTACTATCCTGTTCTGTTGATTTATCTCCAGAAGAAGGTAATTGTTCATCTGTTATTTCTTCCGCTTCTGATAAAGTATATTCAATATCATATTGCTCTTCTTTGACGATGTCTTCTGAGGGGAGGCCTTGCTCTTTTTGGGCGATTATCTCTTCCTCTATAGAAATAGTCTCCAGAGGCAAATTATGCTCATCTAAATTTTGATTCGGATTTTCTTCTATGAGCAGAGAAGAAGAATCTGATGCAAGAAATTCTAGCTTGGCGGAAAGAACTATTTCTTTCCTCTCTTCCGGATATTCCCACTTATCAGATAAGTCAGAAAAAATATTGATAATCCAACAGTGAAAAAATATTGAAATAATTAAGGCCATAGCGAAAAATTTATTATTCATTTTTCTTTATGCTCTTTCTGGCTAGAAAAGAACAATAGGGACGGATGCCAGATTATATTTTCCGTCCCTATTTTCATCTATATTAAAAATCAGCACTGATTCCCAGCAGAAATGTTCTTCCCTGAATCGGATGGCCACTGACCAACTCGGGCCTCTGGTTAAATAAATTTTTAACAGAGAAGCTTAATTTAATTTTGCGGTCTTTTTCTTTGTTGACAGTAAAATCCCTGTCCATATTTACATCAAAAAGGTAATAATTATTTAAATTATTCGGTCGGCCTGCAACTATATACCCATTGAGCCCCATTGTAAAATCATCCTTGCTTTCTCCAAATTGATTCGAATAAGCCAAGCCAAACCCATATTTATGTTTTGGTTTTAATTGATTACCCGTATCGAGGTCAAGAGCATTTAAATAGGTGTAATTCAGATTACCGATGAAGTGTTCATTAAATTCTTTTTTTAGAACAACCTCAACACCGTCTATCTGGGCTGAGCCGATATTAGAGGGACGCCAGACTTCTTCTGAATCAGGTGCCCAATTGATTAAATCATTGACATTTTTTCGAAAAACATTTAACTCCGCTTGGATATCCCCTTCTTCATTCATAAAACGTATTCCTGCTTCATAAGCCCAGGCAATTTCCGGTAACAGATCAGGGTTTCCACCTACATAGCCATCTTCCGGCCAGTAAAGATCATCGTAAGTGGGTGCACGATAAGCGCGGCCTACAGAGGCATAAAAACTGAGCTCATCTTGTAAACGATAGGAAATTCCTACCCGAGGGTTAAATTGTCCCCCGAAAATTTGGTGGTAATCATAGCGTAAACCTGCAGTTATGCTTAGCTTTTCTAATTCTGCCGGCTGCCAGACATCCTGAATAAATACTGCACCATTTAGATCCTGTCGGTTCCCAATATCTGTGCTGTCTAACCAATGGTATTTTAGATCTCCGCCCCAGGTTAGGGTATGACCGCTTTCTGTATTGTCATCATCGAAACTGAAGCTGTAATGGGTGCTATCAAAAGATAACCCGGTAGTATGGGTTTTGTGTATACTGGGGCCGGTATGTCCCCATGCGTCCGGGTTGTCATAATAAAGACGATGGAAATCATACCAGGCCATTATATTGATATCTTTATTCTCTTCTCTTTTCTGCCATTTCAGATTCAGATTAATGTTTTTGTCATTTTGTTGGGCATTGGGAGTAGGATAATAAAGAGAACCGGGTATCCCTCTTTGATAGTCATGATAGCGAATAGATAAATCCAAATCAGTTTTTTGGTCTATCTCCTTGGAAATCTTGCCCATTAAAGAGATTTTGTCTAATGTACTATTTTCTCGGTCGCCTTCTGTTTGGTAATATTCACCGCTAAAGAAATAGTTAAGATCATTGCTTCGGTTTTGATAAAAAGCCTGGTATTTTTGGGTATGATAGTTCCCGAAATAAGCTCCTACCGTTCCTTTTTTCTCCTCTCTCCCACTTCGAGTTATTATATTAATTACCCCGCCTAAGGCATTTGCTCCATAGAGGGACGAGGCCGGTCCTCGATAAATTTCAATTTTTTCAATCATACTGACCGGGATCAAACCAAGATCTATTTTACCGGTTTGGGGATCGTTAACAACCTGCCCGTCTATCATAATTAAGACTTGTTCAGGAGAAGAACCGCGAATGCTGACCGATTTAATGTCACCGGGAGAACCATAATCTGTTATTTCAAGCCCGGCAATATTTTTTATTATTCCCGATAAATTCTCTGATTTAGAGATCTCTATATCTTTTCTGTTAATAATTTCAACGCTGGCCATTGAGGTAAGTAATTCTTGCGGGTATTTTGAGGCAATAACCACAATTTCTTCCAATGTAAAAAGAGAATCCCGCAATTCGGCGGCAAAAATATTGGTACAAAACAAAGGTATATTTACAAAAACAAGCAGTGCTATAAGAATAAAATAAAATTTTTTGGACATTATTGTTCTCTCCCTTTCTATTATTAATGCAATACTCTTATCAAATAAGAAAATTTTACAGTTGTTCCCCCTCCTTCCCTTCAGGAAAATAAAAAACTGCCTCCTCTTTTCAAAGAAGGCAGTTTAATAAACTTACCACTATTTATTTACTCCTGCTCTCCCTCTATGTCGGAGGTCTCCCAAGCAGACAATCATGGCAAGTCTTCTGGCTTCCAGCCCCTTTTGGCATTATCCTTCCCACCTGATGAGCAGTGAATAATACCGGGTTATGCTGATTACAGATGCGACGACAGCAACGGTCTTGCACCGTTTTCCTTTTTAATCACTTCTGAACCATGAATGCTAAAAACGATATTCAATTTCTATTATCTTAGCACAAAATATAATGGAGCACAATACGTTATTTCTATTACGCTAATACCACAACAGGTATCCCCTTGTAATGATCAACATAGGCATCAACATTATAAACATCCTTTATATTCTCGGAATTGATTATTCCGCTGTTCCCTTCCGAATGAATCATTCCATCTTTTAACATGATGAACTTATCTGAAAACCTTAAGGCCAGATTTAAATCATGCATAACTACCACAGAAGCAATGTTTTGAGTTTTAGAAATATCCTTTATGATTTTCATCACTTCCATTTGGTTTTTCAAATCAAGATTGTTAGCCGGTTCATCCAATAAGAGGATTTTTGGTTCCTGAACCAGTGCTCTGGCAATGATAACTTTTTGCAATTCTCCACCACTAAGCTCGTTTGCATTGCGCAGGGCATATTCTTCCAAATGCATCAACTTTAAAATCTTACCGGTAATTTCCAGATCTTTATTAGAAACATCCCATTTGATATAGGGCTTTCTCCCTAATAATACTGCATCAAAAACACTGATATTATTCCCGGTAACGTTCTGAGGAACATAAGCAATGTTTCGGGCAACCCCTTTTTCGTCCAATTGGTTTAAATTAAAGCCATCAACCAATATTGTTCCCCGTTTTGGTTTCAAAATTCTATTGATGCATTTCAAAAGGGTAGATTTTCCTGCTCCATTCATTCCTAAAATTGAAACAACCTCTCCCCTTTTAACTTTAAATTTTATATTCTTTAGAACAATCTTGTTCCGATAGGAGAATTCAATATTATCCACAGATAGTATCATAAAAGAACACCCTCTTATGTCTTTCTTGGCAATCCTTACCGCTTGTGCATCTTTACCAAAAGATAAAGGAATACCGGAGCTCCCAGAAAAGAGGTTAAGATCCCTACCGGTAAAACCATAGGCGAAATAATCGTGCGGGCAACAGTATCCGAAACGAGCAATAATAGTGCGCCAATCAAAGAAGAAATAGGGATAACAAATCGATAGTCCCCGCCTATCAATATGCGTACCAGATGAGGACATATTAAACCGACAAATCCGATGATCCCCAAAAAAGCAACATTGACCGAAACAAGCAGGGATACAACAAGCATTCCGAATAGCCTTGTTTTTTCAGTATTAACCCCCAATGATTTAGCACTTTCCTCTCCACTTTCTAAGGCATTATAGTCCCACCGTTTATAAATAAAATAGGTTACAGACAGTATCATAAGGACTGCCATAATACCGACCTCTGTCCAGAGAGGTCTGCTCAAATCTCCAAAGGTCCAGTAAACCATGGCTGCCAATTGCAAATCATTGGCAAAGTACTGCATAAACATTGTTCCGGCAGAAAACAAAGAACTCATAGCAACTCCGGCCAGGATAATGGCCTCCGGGGCAAAATTTCTTAATTTTGCCAGCAACAGAATAATAAAAGCAGCTGACAAAGAACCAAAAAAGGCGAAAACGGTTACCAAGTACGGACTGTGAATGAATATTTTTCCGGTACTCTCTGCTCCTCCTATGCCAAATAAAATAATAGCAAAGGCGGCCCCAAACATTGCGCCGTGGGATATCCCTATAGTATACGGGGAGGCCAGGAGGTTTCTCAAGGTACATTGCATTACTGCCCCGGAAACTGCCAGCGATACACCAGCCATGATAGCCGCTAAAATCCTGGGCAAACGAATATTCCAAACAATTAACTCTGCTGCCCCTTCTCCTTGCCCTATCAAGGCCCGGTATATCTGCCTCAAGGAGAGCTGATATCCCCCTATTGATAGAGAGAACAGGATAAATAAGAATAGGAGGATTATCAGGACACTCCCCAAAATTATTTTATTTCTATTCAATTGAGTATATTTTTGGATTATGTTTTGATTCAAATTCTGCTCAATACTTTAACTGGACTATCTTAATTGCTGAATACCTTAAATCTATCTTTTAGTTTATAGTAAGCGTCTTCGCCGCTGTCTCCATAAAATTTCTTAAAGATTTCTACGCCTTTTTGGTCAACATCGATATCCTGAAATGCCTCCGGATACATCAATTTCCCTACATAATAGGCATCGACAATTGCATTTTCTTTGTTGTAGGTATACCAACAGAAGGGCAAGATATAATGTACTTTATTTTCCCGGATTGCCTTAAGCTCTTTAAAAGGACTGGTTTGTAATTCATTTTCTATAATACCTATGGATACAGGAGATATGAATATTACATCGGGATTCCAACCGACTAATACTTCTTTATCTATATTAACTCCGGAACTCATCTCGGACAATTCTTGGGCAACATTCGGTACATTGGCCCAGTTAAAGGGTGGCCATTGGGGATCGGTTGCGGTCATTCCGTGGGAACCGTAAAAAGCCCGGCCGGCAATATAAGCCGTTAATTTTTGTTCATCGGGAATATTTTTGGTACGCTCGTTCAAATCCCGGGTGTAATATTCCATGATATTGATTAACTGCTCCGCTCGTTCTTTGTTACCTAGAGCTTCTCCGGTAGTCCTTAAAGATTGGTAAAACATCTCATCTTGTTTCGGTGTACCAACAGGATTGGTATATACTGTAATAACCGGAATCCTGGTCTTATTTTGTAAATCATCCGCCTTTTGCGGATCGCTTGCTCCCATAAAAATGATATCCGGATTTAACTGAATAATCACCTCATGGTTAAATCCGCTTCCTCCTACACCGACATTAACTACCGGCAAATCGTACAATTCAGGGAAAGCCAACATATATGGTAAATCAGAACCCTGCGGGGCTCCCTTTTCATCGGTTTCAGCTTTTTCGCGGTATTCAATACCTACAATCTTGTCGGCTACATCAAAAGAGAGCACTTCCCTAAGAGAACATCCTACTGCCAGAATTCGGTTGACCTCCTGTGGTATCAGCACTTCTCTGCCCAAGGTATCGGCTATCAGAATATCAGATGCCAGGCAATAGGGAGCGAAAATACTGACAAACATTAGGCTTAAAAAAATAACAAGAATACTTCTTTTTTTACTTAACATTACTAACCTCCATCATTTTAAATATTGTGTTACTTTTTTAATAATTGTAACACTATTCTAAAATAAAGCAAGGGGCCGTCTCCATTTTTATAATATAATTAAAAAATGCTTTTAAAATTAACCTCTTTAATGGCTAAGAAAATAATCCTTATTATAAAACTGTAGGGCCGGTAAGAGGTAATTCCGGCTAACAGGAAGAAGAAAGATTTATAAAAAGGCTTCAAATAAACTTTTTCATGGGACTAGGTCTGATTTATAATAGACAGATAGGAAAAGGAATTTTATTTATTAACCCATAGAGCAGAAAACTATGGGTTCACCCATAGATGAATGGGAAGGTGTCGATATGATAAAAAATAACATACAAACAAGGATTTCGGATTATATAGATGAGTGGTGTATAGAAAAAATAGCTTTTTGTATAAATGACATTAATATTTTTAGATATTAATTAAAAAATCACAATATTTTATTGACACCTCCTGATATTATTTATATAATCATAAAAAAGTTTTAATATTCTAAATAAGGATTTGTTTTGATAAAAGATAAATTATCCCCAAGAATGGAAGATTACCTGGAAACTATCTCTTTTATTGAAGAGAAAAAAGAAGTAGCCAGAGTCGGTGAGATAGCTGATGCTTTAGGTGTAAAAAGTTCCAGTGTTAATGTAATGTTAAAGATCTTGTCAGGGAAAGGCCTGCTTGTATATGAAAAATATGGCTATATTAAGCTAACCAAGGCTGGCCGGGAAATAGCTGAAAAAATAAAAGAAAGGCATCATTTTTTAAATAAGTTTTTGGTGAAATACTTAGGGATATCGCCTGATATAGCAGCCATCGATGCCTGTGGTTTGGAACATTCACTGAGCAAAGAGACCTTTGTCCAATTTAAAAAATTTGTTTCTTTTTTAGAAGAAGATAAGGACCATCAAAATATAAATATTCATAAAGAAATTGAAGAATATAGTAATAAGAAATAGATAGTAAATATTTTTTTTAACTTCAGTTTTAGATATATCTAACATAATAAGATGATTAAAACATATTACTGGTTATAACCAAACATATGGTGTTAGCTACAGGCAAATGAAAAAAGTTTCTATAGAAACAATTTACTGATTGATATTCAAAAAATTCAGGGGATGAGGATAAAAAATGTATTAATCAGAATAGAAGGCATACATTTTTGTAACCATATTGAGAAGGAGTTTCATTATCATAGATAGGTTAGTCGCTTTGTTAATAAAATAGCTTCTTGGATTAGGGGAAAGGCAACATAAGGACTTTTAAAATAATATTACTTAAAAAAGGAGGTGGATTGTTTTCAACTTTTCGTTTGGCTGGCAAAATTGAGTTTTAATGCAAGTAGTGTATTGATATTAGTTAATGGAGATATAGCGAGGATTTCTCCGTACAGGCAAGGATTTACTGTGAATTAGAAGAAAGTAGAGGTAATTTTAACATGATAAGAAATAGATTAACAATAGTTATTGCTGGCATGTTAGTTCTTGTATTAATGGCTTACGGTATCGGAATGGCACAAGAAGAAAGTGAAGTGTCCGATTTATCCTTGTGGGAAGGAGAGAATGAAACCTATGTGAATATTTTTGATACAGCAAGTGCGGGCGAGTTATTTAACGAGATAGCTAAATATGTTGAAGGTTATGATGGCGAAATGGTCCGCAATTTCTATAACAAATTTTACGAGACTCCATTTTCTACAATAAGGATAATGGGGAAGAAGACCGTTATTTTTGATGAAGAGATTGAGGCGGATTACGAATATATTGGGGTGTTAAATACAAAATGGGGAGAATACAATATTGCATGGCATATCTTTAGAACGGATAACAGCCGGGCAATCGATGCTGGCTACAGACATCTAATCCTTATGCCTTATCACGGCCATGGTGAAGGAAGCATAAGGCATTGTCATATGCGTTATGGCAATGAAAATTTTGATTTCTTAACCACGGATCCGTCAATTTCCAATTGGTGGCCCACTCTTTATAGACCCAATGAGGTGAATAAGGAAGAAGTGGTTAAGAATATGATGGGGCAGGCAAAAATGCTTGCTGATACGCTGAAAACGTCTGAAAAATAGATAGCCGGGAAAAGAAAACAGCGGAATTAGCTGACCTTAGCCTTTGAGATTTTAATTATCAATAATCAAACTTAGCTTGAGCTTGACCGGGCGAGCAAGGCTAAGGTCGTCATTCATAAGAATAATATAACAAAATTTATTTAAGTATTTTGTGCAGCGAAAAAAGGAAAAATAAAAAAAGGAGATTGAGAAAGTGTTTAAAAAAATAAACTTACTTTTAACAGTCGTTGTTTTGGGCATGCTAGCAATCATGCCGGTCAATGCCCATACCCCGATGCTTTATGTAGATGATTACGGAGACGGCACTGTTTATTTGGAAGGTGGCTATTCTGATGGTTCTTCTGCCTCCGGGGTTGAGATATTGTTGGTAGAGGACAAGCCCTTCGCAAATGATACCAAAGCAAGAGACAGCTATCTTGAATTGATTTTCCGTAATGAAGATTTTATAGATTTACGGAATGCATATCTAAAGTATATTGCTGAAAAAGGAAATGAATCCGAGATTTTAAAACTTACCAAGATAGAAGGAGATAGGGTTACTTTTAATGAACAAAACGAAGAAGTAGATTTTAGTAAACTACAACCTGAAATGTATCAGGAAAAACAGCTCATTATTTTTAGAAGTGCTTTAGATGAATACAGCTCGTTGAATCTTCCAAAACCGGATGGGGCATATCTGGTGGTATTAAATGGAGGACCGGGCCATATCGTTGAAAAGAAAGGTCCGGTACTGACAGACGAAGAGAGGGAATTTCTTAGTGAATAAATAAAGAGAAATATTATCAATTACGAATAATAAAAATAATAAAAAGGAGACAATTTAATGAAAAAATGTATCATTTTGTTTGTAGCAATGTTACTGATAATGGGTACTGCATTTAGCGCCTCAGCGCATTTTCAAGTCATTCTACCTTCAGATGATCTTATCAATGATGGTGAAAGTACAGAATTAGAAATTCAGTTGATATTTACCCATCCCAGTGAAGCCTCTCATACCATGGATATGGAAAAACCGGAATTGTTTGGCGTACTGCATAAAGGGAAAAAAGTGGATCTAACTAAGACTCTGGAGTCTTTCACTTTTCATGGCGGAGATGCCTGGAAAGCCTCTTTTAACGCGAAGGGATTTGGAGACTTCTTGTTTTATTTGGTACCTGCCCCTTATTATGAATCAGCTGAAGATAAATATATCACCCAGATAACCAAAGTAGTGGTAAATAATCTGGGAATGCCTACAGACTGGGATGCAGAGCTTGATTTACAGGCAGAGATCGTACCGCTTAACAAACCTTATGGCCTTTGGACCGGAAATGTATTTCAGGGTGTTGTCAAAATGGATGGCGAACCGGTTCCTTATGCTGAAGTGGAAGTTGAAAGAATCAATTCTCAAGCCTTCAGTGGTTTAGCAGGGGAAGAGCCGAAGTTTCCTTCTGATGCCCATATAACACAGGTAATTCGGGCAGACGAAAATGGTGTTTTTACTTATGGTATACCTAAATCAGGATGGTGGGGATTTGCTGCCTTAATGGAAGGAGAGGAAATTAAAGGCAAAGACCATGAAATAGGAGCAGTTATGTGGGTTAAAGCTTACGATTTGAATTAAAACTTAAGATTTGTAGTATATAAATAAGAGAAACTGCAAGAATATCTTGCATAATAAGTTCTACTTTATGCAAGATATTCTTCTGATTCTACGCAAGATCTAAGATAGACAAGATGAACTTTAAAGGGGATTTGTTGTATGGATAGGAACATCATAGATTATGTTGAGAAAAAAAGAGAAGAAATCAAAGAGAAAGAAGGGAAAGATCCTGAAAGGATTATTTCACTGCAGTATAATAAAAGAGCGATGCAAATTGCTTCAAAATGCATAAAAGAAACTAAAAAAGGGCAGCAATCTTTAACCAGTAAAATTGACAAAATTGTTTTAAATAGATATTTTGGCCCGATTATTCTGTTAGGTATTATCTATCTCTTATACCATTTTAGTATTGTTCAAGGTTACAAGATAACCAATTACACCTGGCCAATTTTAGCATCATTCAGGGATTTAATTATTTTGATTCTCCCCCCGGAAGGTTTGCTTTTCGATCCGTTATTGCGCTCCATGACCCTTAGCGTGGTTGATGGTGTTCTGGCTGTTTTAAATTATATTCCTATTTTTGCCATCCTGTATACCTTGGTGGCTGTCCTGGAAGATGTTGGCTATATACCTCGAATGACTTTTATTATGGATCGGGTTTTCCGTCATTTTGGACTACATGGGCAGTCATTGTTCCCTCTTGTTTTAGGTGGCGTGTTTGTTGGTGGTTGCGCTATCCCAGGCGTTATGGCTACCAGAGGAATAAAGGACGAGAGAGCTCGTTTGGCAACTATTCTTATCGTTCCGCTTATGAATTGTGCGGCTAAGACCCCCTTGTATCTTCTTCTAATCGGTATATTTTTTGCCCAGTATCAAAGTTTTGTTATATTTTTTATGGCTACAATTACGTTGATTATTGCCCTTAGTGTCAGCAAGTTATTTTCGTTAACAATCCTAAAGAATAAAGAACAAGCACCTTTTGTTTTAGAGATGCCCCCCTATCATTTACCTACCGTTGGCGGTGTTTTAAGAAGATGTATTGAGAGATTATGGATATTTATCAGAAAGATGGTCACCGTAGTTGTGGCAGTCATGATTCTAGTGTTTGTTTTGACAAATTTTCCAGGCATTAATCAAGAATCGAGAAGTAATTATCAATCACAAATGAATCGGATTGTTGACAAGTTTTACCGTAGTATAGGAGAAGAATCTCCTTATCGTGCTGTACTTTCAGGAGATAATCTGGAAAGCTATATCAACTATAGCAATGATTATAGTTTGGCAAAACGGGGTGCAAATGGCGCAAAAAAGGAAGACATAATTGAGCAAAAGTTTAGGGAAAGAAACAAAGATTTTTACATCATTGCCAATAGAGGAATATATAGAGAAGAGGGTGAGCTTACAAGAGATAAAGATGCCATACAGGTATCTAAGGCGCTTACTCAGTTTGAACGAAGCAGAAAAGAAATAAGAGCCGAGATACACGACAAGACTGTTATTGGCAGTGTGCTTGGTTTTGTTGGCCGTAAATTAGAGCCAATAACTAAATACGCCGGATTTAATTGGCGGGTCAATATTGCCCTGATCAGTTCTTTTGCTACAAAAGAAAGCAGTGTCGCAACTTTAGGCAGTATCTATAAATCAGACGAAGGGGCAAGTTTGGAACAAAAGGTTGCTGAACAGGAAACAGGATGGACCCCACTACATGCACTTGCCATTATGTTGTTTATGGCCATGTATCCGCCGTGTATTCCTACGCTGTTGGCTGTACGATTGGAAACCGGTAGTACCAAATGGATGCTCTTTGCTACTTTTTATCCTATTATTTTGGGTTCCATTATTGCAGTGCTTATTTTTAGTGGAGGGAGTTCGTTAGGTCTTACCGGTATACAGGCGGTAATATGGTTTTATGTTTTAGCAATTATTGTAATGATCTTAATGGGTCTTATTAAAAATAGAACCGATGAAATTAATGATAATTTGTAATCCAATAAAAAATTTATTAACCAGATAAATAACCAGGAAATGGAGAATCAGAGAATGGTGTTTAATCAATCTAAAATTATACCACTGGCTCAACTTAAAGCAGGGCAAAAAGGCCGGGTAACTTTAGTCGGGCTTTGTGGAGGAAGAGATTTTTCTCAACATTTGCATGATATGGGTATTATTGAAGGATCAGAAATTGAAGTGATTACCCCCGGTAGGCCAGGTCCTTTTTTGGTCAACATAAATAATACATCTTTGGCTATCGGTCAGGGAGTGGCCGGCAAAATCATGATTGAAGAGAGAAGATAGAGGAGGAAGTTTTTCTATGTCAAAAAACAAAGCATTCTATTTGAACCAATTAAAACCCGGTCAAAAATGTAAGTTGGTTGATGTTAATATAGGTGGGGCTACAGGTCAGAGATTAACAGATATGGGCTTTATTCCGGGTGTTGAGATAGAAGTGTTACGCAATGCTCCCTTAGTTGATCCGGTTGAATTGAAAATAAGGGGTTACAATGTGAGCATTCGTCATTCTGACGCCAAATATATAGAGGTAAATATTTTATGAATAAGAACAAACAAGAATATATCGTTGCGGTAGCAGGGCAGCCAAATTCCGGTAAATCTACTGTCTTTAATATGTTAACCGGAGCCAGGCAATTTGTAGCTAATTATCCCGGCGTTACGGTAGAGAAAAGGATTGGTATTTATTCTTATCAGGGGCAAAAGATCAAATTGGTTGATTTGCCCGGAACCTATAGCCTGACTTCATACAGTTTAGAAGAAAGAGTTGCCCGCAACTTTTTAATAAACGAAAACCCTGATCTGGTACTGAATATTGCCGATGCTTCCAATCTGGAACGCCATCTCGTCTTAACTGTCCAGCTTTTAGAGATGGGCATGCCCTTAGTCGTTGCTTTAAATATGATGGATATTTCCAAAGGTAGAGGATTTGAAATTGATGAAGAGAGCCTTGCTAAAGAACTTGGAGTGCCCGTTGTTCCGACTATTGCCCAAAAAGGAAGAGGGAAAGAAGAATTGCGGCAGGCTATTTTAAAAGGTTGCCTTGGCAAAGATAAGTACAAGAATAGTCTTGTAGTAGATTATGGTCAAAAAATAGAACAAATTTTAGATGAGTTGACACAGAATATTGCTAATGATAATAGGTATTCTAATTATAATCCCCGCTGGCTGGCAATCAAACTATTAGCCGGTGATACGGAAGTAAGGAGTATGTTCCACCAATGAGGAATTAATGAAGGAGAAAATAGTTATGGATAATATCATATTAATCATTGTTGGTCTGATAAGCGGGTACTATATTTATCGAAAATTATTTAAATGTAGCACCGGTAAAAACTTTTGTAAATCATGCGGGACGTGTAATGTCTGTCAGATATCAAAAACCAAAAAAAGATAGAGTTTGTTTTATTTTTACTGGATATATTCTTTAAAAGTGATGATAGAATTATAATCCGTTCTTTATGGTCTTTTTGTATTATTTTTCCTATGGAATATTTTAATGAATAAAGAAATAAATAATATTGAAGAGAATTCGGCAATATCTTTTTCATTTATTTTTCACCTTTAAAGACAAGCCGTTCATAAAGTGTAAAAATACTTCTATCCATTTTTTTAGAAAAGAGATCAATTATCGGAATATTAATCGAGATAGTTTACTTCTCTTTATTTCAACTGCCTGTTCAGGGCATAATTCCTGACAGCAGAAACAGCGAATGCAACGCGTAAGGTCTGCCTGGGGTTTACTTGCAATCATCTCAATACATTGGGGCGGACAGTTGCGGGCACATAGACCGCAGTTAATACATTTTTTGTGTATAAAAATAGGCTTAGGACGTAATAGTTTATAAAAGAAATCGTCCAATTTAGCAGGTAGGGGAATGGGAAGATGTCTGCTTCTGGAGGTAGCAGGTACTTTGAAAGGTATCGGTTTGAATTCTTCATCGGCTATTCCTCGAATATCCAGTTCCCGGATATTCTTTGGTATCAGCCCTCTTGCTATAGCCTTCTGCAAGGTAGGTACCTGCTCAGGGTTAAGTCCAATGATATAACAGCAAGCCAGGTCGAGCCCATGCGGGTTTTCCGATGCGGCTAAAAGGCCTACTGATTTCGGTTCACCGGCAGAAGGGCCCGGACCCTCCATGGCAATAACGGCATCCATAATGGATAGAGTTGGTTTTACAAATTGAGCGATATCGACCAACATATCAGAAAAATCTCTTACATCATCCAGCCTTAAATGGTAATCCGCTTTCAGGAGACCGGGTATAGTGCCGAAAAGATTCTTTACCGCACCGGTATAGATGGTAAAACCATGTGTTTTTAGTTTAGCCAGAGAAATAACAACATCTGCTTCTTTAACAATTTTTGCCAGGGTAATATGTTTTAAGATTCTACCTTCCGGATAAGAAAATTCCTGCTGCTCAAAATTCCAATTTAGCTCAGCACCGGTCCGTTTAGCAACTTTTACCATGCCGGTTTCCTGATAGATACCCTTTAACCAGGCTTTGGTAAATGGACCGCCCGGACTATCAGCTATAATGGTTTTTGCCCCCAGGGCTTGGATTTGATTAACAAGAGCTTCCACTAAAGCCGGATGTGTGGTGACTGCAGCCTCCGGGGGTTTTTTCATTAAAAGGTTGACCTTCAAGAGTACCTTTTGTCCGGGCTTTATATATTGGGCTAAACCCCCTAATTCAGCGAGTAATTGCTGAACAGCCTGGTTCACTTCATTTTGTTGATAGGTCTTACAAGGTATAAAGGCTACCTTTTTATTTAACATAATTACACTTCTCTCAACCTTCATTTTTAATCATCCTATTATAACAAAACTTCGTTAGAATAGACAGAAGAATATAGAAGTTTACAAGTTGCCCTTTACAAAAAAATACACTCGTTCTGAGGAAATTTTAATATTCAGAACGAGTGTATTCATTTTTAAAATAAACTGATTTTAATAATTAAATATCTTAGTTAGTCATCATGCATTGAGCCAGGTTTTTGGCAAATTCCTCTTCATCCGTTTTTAACAAGTCAATAACCTGGGGGTAACAATCTGAAATTTTATTTAAATCACCTACAAAATAGGCATTTACCAGATTATTCCAGATAGAGGTCATCTTAATTTTTGCTATTCCGTCATTAACTAAAGTCAAGATACCCTTCGGGTCGCCTTTTGGGGCGAAACAGACATACTCCTCTTCGGTATTGATGGTGCCTACTATTTTGATGGGGTTGACTTTGGTAAAGGCTTCCGCTGCGGGAGTATCAGCCACAAATACGTCAATTCGTTTATTTACCAGGTCTATAATCCCCAGATCATTCGTTTCGTAAAGTTCCAATGATTTAATATTGGCTCCCTCTTGCACCAAGTTATCTTCCAGCCAGTCTGCTTGGGTGGTGCCCCTTTGAGCGCCGACAGTATATCCACCGATTAAAGCTGTGGCTATGTTCAGGTCCGAGTCTTCTCGAACCATTACTCCCTGGTTACCGGACCAGTAAGAGCTTGACGCATCTGCTACTGCCAACCTCTCTTCCGTAAGAGACATACCGGCAACGAGTAGATCGACTTTACCTGACTGCAGGGCCGGAATAAGAGAATCAAAACCGATATCGAGTATTTCCAGCTCAAATCCTTGAATTTTAGCAATAATTTTCATTAAATCCATGTCAAATCCCACAAAATTGTTGTTGGCATCTACCCATTCAAAGGGCGGCCAGTCAGCCGAAGTGCCTACTACAACCTTAGCCGGTGCAGCCGAAGAAATAAGTGCCGCAGACACCATTACCATTGCAAAAATAAATAAGAGACTAACTGTTTTTTTAATTACTTTGGTAATCATATATTTTATATCCTCCTTAAAATTTATTATAAATTACCCAGTAAATTGTTTAGAAAACGGTAGTTATCTCACCCCCTTCTCGCCTGCTATAAGCCGGGTATGCGAAATTTACTCTCCATCAGGTCTAAAAATTTAGAAAGTATTAAGACTACAACAAGATAAATTACCGTAATAACAATAAAAACCTCAAAGGTTCTAAAGTTGCGAGAGGAAATTAATCTGCCCTGGGAAATAATTTCCGGAGCCTGAATCATATAAGCCATAGAGGTATATTTGAGCAGATAGATGAGCTCATTGGACCAGGAAGGGATTACCAGACGGAGCATTTGAGGCAGGACCACATATCTTATGGCTTGAACCTGTTTCATTCCAAGTGAATAAGCTGCTATCAACTGCTCTTCTTTAACCGACTGAATGGCTCCTCTAAAATACTCTGCCTGATATGCGGCACTGTTTAGACCCATACCAATCACAGCTGCGGTAAACGGTGAAAGCATCACGCCTACACTGGGCAAGCCGAAATAAAGGATAAAGAGCTGGGTCAAAAGGGGGGTACCGCGGAAAATCTCCACAAAAAAAGTACAAAAAATATAAATTAGCTTAGAGCCATATACCCTGCCAAGGGCAATTGGGATACCCAGTAAAGCTCCCATAGTGATAGCAATAATGGTAAGCTCTAAAGTGACTACCATGCCTTCTAACAATTTTGGCAAAATACTCCAGGCTAATTCCGGAAAGCTCACTCTTTCTTTCCTCCGTAAAGTTCAGTAATTTTATGTAAAAACTCTCTGGTCCTGGGGTTTTTGCAATAATTAAACATAGCCTCAGGTGTCCCTTCTTCCACAATTACCCCATTTTCCATAAAGATAATATCATTGGCAACCGCCCGCGCAAATCCCATTTCATGGGAAACAACTATCATGGTCATGCCACTTTTGGCCAGTTCTATCATTACATTTAACACCTCTCCAATTAATTCCGGGTCAAGAGCAGAGGTGGGCTCATCAAAAAGAATGAGTTTGGGACTCATAGCCAGAGCCCGGGCAATAGATACCCGCTGCTGCTGTCCACCTGATAGTTCAGCAGGATAAGAATGCAGTTTATCCTCTAATCCTACTAATTTAAGCTTTTCTATGCCGATTTCAGTTGCCCTTTCCGGCGATATTTTTTTTACCACGGTTAGTCCTAAGCGAACATTGTCCAGGGCATTCAAATGGGTAAAGAGATTAAAATGCTGAAAGACCATGCCGATAGAAGAACGTACCATATTGAGGTCTGTTTTCGGATCGGTAATCTCAATGTCTTCTAACCAGATACGGCCCTTATCCGGTGGGGTAATCTGATTGATACAGGTCAGCAGTGTACTCTTTCCGGTACCGGAAGAGCCGATTATAACCGTAGTCTCCCCTTGTCTTACCTGAAAAGAAATACCCTTCAATACTTCCAGATTACCGTAACTCTTATGTAAGTTTTCAACTTTTAAAACAGTCTTTGGCATTTTAGATCCTTTCCAAGACAGATTGATCTCTTCTTTCTTGTATTTCAAATCCGGGAATCTTATATTTTTTTTCCAGGAATTTTAACAATTGATTGCCTGCGAAAACTAAAACAAAATAGATAAGGGCACAGGCCGAGTAAACCAGTAATGCATTACCGAAAGTACGGGCTACAATATAGCGGCCCTGCCTCAGCAGTTCGGTCACACCTATAGCATAGGCCAATGAGCTGTCCTTAAGTACCACAGCATATTCATTAGCCCAGGAGGGGATAGAGAGCCTTAAAGCCTGCGGAAGAATCACATATCTAATTGACTGTAAGGTACTCATACCCAAAGAGCGAGCTGCCCTCATCTGATCTTCTCCAATTGATTGTATGGCTCCCCGAAATATCTGCGATTGATAGGCGGCAGAGCGTAAACCCATAGCCAATACTGCAGCCATAAAAGCACTGATATTGATACGAAAAAAGGAAGAACCGAAAAAAAACAGAAACAACAATACCAGTTCGGGAACAGCCCTGAAAAAACGTTCAAAAGGTACAATAAAAAAGATTTTTAAAGGAAAGGGGCCATAGACCTGCCCCAGGGCAAGTACTATTCCCAGTAAAAAACCGAGTATCAAAAAATAGAAGGTTAGATTTAAGGTAACCAAGGTTCCCGCCAACAGGGAAGGCAAGCCTTGCCAGATTATCTGTAATTGATTCATAATGTTAACAGCTCCCAATTTTGGCTTTTAAATATTTGCTGACCAATAGGTAAAAAAAATCTCGCTCCTCTTCTTGTCTCTATAACCTGCCAAGAAAGAGGGGCGAGATAATATTCCCGTGGTACCACCCTGTTTGGAAAAATGAATTAATTATGCTCACTTTTCCCACTTATGGTCAGTTTTTAAAGGCGACTAGCCTATTCTTAACCTGTAAATAAGGGCTTCTATTCGGGTAAAAATCAACTAAGGCATTTTCACCTGTATACCTTTCTCTGTATTTGCAGTTTACCCTACTTTGCCGTTTACTTAATTTTTACAATTGCCAAATTACTATCATTGTAGTTCTAAAACCATACTAAGGAATAAATACTTTTTTGTCAAGAAGTTAATGAATTGGTTTGGTATTTTAAAAGTTTTTAATAAGCTCTTTCAGTTCCTCAATCTTGCTTTGAGTTTCAATCTCACCTTGCCTAATAATGGCCACCCGGTCCTTCTTTTTTAGAAAATAGGAGACCTCGCCCTGATAATGGGGCTTAAGGACCAGATCGGCACCTAAAAGAGAAAGCTCGGTCAGGTCTTCTATCATTATGTCCACACTTCTCTCAATGATGGAGATAACATTATTGGGGCTTTTTTGTTCACCGATAATTTCCTGTAAACTTACCGCAATTACGATATCAGCTCCCATTTCGCGAACCACATCAACCGGTACAGGGTCTTTTAAGGCACCATCAACTAAAACCCTGCCTCCGTATTCGAAGGGGTAGAATACTCCCGGAATGGAGATAGAGGCAGCAACGCCATTAGAAACCTTTCCGCTATCCATAATAACTCTCTCACCGGTTATTAAATCTGTAGCAACTGCTTTAAAAGGTATTTTTAAATCATATTCAAAATGCGACCAATCGGTAAGCTGGTCAAATTTATCCCTGATAGCGGTAGTAGACAAGAGTCCCCTGGGCCAGGTTGCCTCTGCTATCATTTTAGGAAGATTTACAAAGATACCCGTTACTTTCTTGTCCTGATACTCTTCAAATTCAAAGGTAATATTCTTAAAAGAGATATATTCGGTAAAGTTTTCTTTCAAAATGTAATCTTCTATCTTTTTAACATCAAAACCGAGAGCATAGAAGGCTCCCACTAAACTGCCTATACTGGTTCCGGCAATGTAATCGATCTTAATTCCTTCCCTTTCCAGTACTTTCAATACTCCCAGATGGGCATAGCCTTTGGGTCCCCCGGCACCTAAAGCTAAGCCTATTTTTGGCTCAGTCCGGGCAACTGAAAATATAGAGCAGAGCAAGAATATAGAAATAGTAACAATTAGAATTAAGGTTAAGGATTTACTTTTGTCCATAGTCGTTATTATAGTATATTACTATTCTCCCTGCAAGCCTAACTTGCTCAGCTCAAAGCCCTACTGGTTACTACTATTAAGAGCATAGATCAAAGAGTATAGTTTTGTGTATTAGATACTACTAATTTGAGAACAACCGATATATACCAAATTAGAGAGAGAAACAATTGTTTAATTTGTCGGACATTTAGATGAGTTGTTTTTAAGCCTATTCTTTAGACAATTAAGAGAAAATATGCTAAAATTTGGGCAATCTATTTATCTTTTTGCTTTTTAAGACAGAGGAGAACGAGTATGAAGGAAACCGGATTTGTAAAAGAGATTGCCTCTCAAGAAGAGGCCTTTTCTCAATGGTATATCGATGTAGTAAAAAAAGCCGATTTAGCGGATTACACCTCAGTAAAAGGCTGTATGGTAATTAAACCGTACGGATATGGTCTGTGGGAAAATATGCAGCATTGCCTGGACCGGAGAATTAAAGCCACCGGTCATAAGAATGCCTATTTCCCTCTCTTTATCCCGGAAAGCCTCTTAAAAAAAGAGGCAGAACATGTAGAAGGATTTGCACCTGAGGTAGCTTGGGTCACCCATGGCGGTAGTGAAAAATTGGAAGAGCGATTGGCAGTCAGGCCAACATCTGAAGCAATCATTGGCAGTCTTTATTCTAAATGGATTAAGTCCTGGCGTGATTTGCCTGTGCTAATCAATCAGTGGGCCAATATCGTACGTTGGGAAAAGGTAACTCGCCCTTTCCTAAGAACAACGGAATTTTTATGGCAGGAAGGTCATACCGCCCATAAAAACCGGGAAGAGGCCGAGGAGGAAACTTTAAAAATATTGAACGTATATAAAGATTACATAGAAACTGATCTTGCTATTCCCGTCATTATCGGGCGGAAGAGCGACAATGAGAAATTTGCCGGCGCCATGCACACCTATACCCTGGAGGCTTTAATGGGTGATGGCAAGATTCTGCAGGCAGGAACCTCTCACAATCTGGGTCAGAATTTTGCTCAAGCCTTTGATATTCGTTTTCTGGATGAAAATCAACAGGAACAGTATGTCTGGACCACCTCCTGGGGAACCTCCACCAGACTGGTTGGTGCTATAATTATGGTACATGGAGATGAGAGAGGTTTAAAATTGCCCCCTCAAGTTGCCCCGACCCAAATAGTCCTGGTTCCTATTTTCTTCGATAAATCAAAAAAGGAAGTAATGGAAAAAACTCGAGAATACAAGAGATTGCTGGAAGAGAAATTTAGAGTGGAATTGGATGACCGCGACAGTTATACACCCGGCTGGAAGTTTAACGAATGGGAGATGAAGGGGGTTCCGGTGCGGTTAGAAATCGGGCCACGTGACTTAGCTGAGAAACAGGTTACCGCAGTGAGAAGGGATAAGGGGAATAAGATAGCTATACCGGAAAACGAATTAGTTCCTGCTTTAGAAAAATGGCTGAATGATATTCAAAATAATCTATATATACAAGCCCGGACTCGTTTAGAGGAGAATATTCGGTTTACGGAAAACTATGAAGAATTTAAGGAGATAATAAAAGAAAAACTTGGCTTTATAAAGGCATATTGGTGCGGAGATGAGCTATGCGAAAATCAGATTAAAGCAGAGACCAAAGCCACAATTCGCTGTATTTCCTTAGAAGAACAGCAAGGAAAGGGTAAGTGTATTTTTTGCGGTAAGGAATCTACTACTCAGGTTTATTTCGGCAGGGCTTATTAGTAGAATAAGAAAAGAACTTAATTAACAGGGTAATTCTATTTGTTTTGATAATTTAAATTAAAAAAATCAGTTAGGAAAGGAGGACTCTGCAATGGAAAAGTTTTTAATTGGTCATGTGGTAAGTTACTTTGCTAAGATTGGTGTAGCGGCAATTGAAATTGAATCAGGAGAAATCAAAGTAGGAGACACTCTCTATTTTAGCGGACATACTACTGATTTTGAACAGCAGATTGAATCTATACAGATTGACCGTAATCCTGTGGAATCTGCTCAAGCCGGTGACTCTGTCGGTATAAAAGTAAAAGATAGAGTTAGAGATGGAGACGAAGTATACAAAGTAACCGACTGAGCAAGTGGTACTAAGTTAACATGCTCTTTTATAAAATAGCCTTGTTTGAATAAGAATAAAATATAGTGTGAAGAATAATCAGGGGGAAAGTCCCTGATTATTTTATGTAATAATCAGCTTAAATCAGTTATCTTTATACTTACCTCCCTCTCTGAGAGAGGATAGCAATGCCCCTCTACATCGATTTGTATTGCCCTGTCTGTCATTAATAAATGATATAATAAAAAGATCGGCAGGGGAACCGTAAATACAATTTAGCCACTCCTACCAGAAAAATTCAACCACAAAAAAGCAATTTATTAAAGCAGGCAAGGACCAAAAATGATTAGTTTGGAGCTGAGCTACCATGATTTAATCATACCGGGTGATTGGACGCCAATGTTCAGAAAAATCCAGAACCAAAATGGAGTAATAATGGTCTTGGGTAAATCTGATTCCGGAAAAACTAGCCTAATTAAATTACTTGCCGCATATCTGGTGAGGAGAAATAGGAAAATAGCCCTGATAGATTTAGACATAGGGCAATCTATTTTAGGATTACCCGGTACTATGGGAATAGGTATTGTAAACCGGTCAAATTTAAAGAATGGCTTGGTTCAGGTAAATCACAGGTCCTTTTTCGGAGCCACTTCTCCGGCGAAAGGTATAGATAGATTTCTGGAGAAAGCCTATCGATTATATACCGTTGCTCATAAAGAGAATGCAGATGTATTCTTAATTGATACTACCGGACTGGTAATGGGTAGTTTGGGAGCATATCTGAAGGGTAATCTAATAAAGCGAATTAATCCGACGGCCTTAATAGCCCTCCAATTCGAGCAGGAATTAGAGCCAATTCTAACAGAATGTGAAATCCTTCCTGCTCTTAAGATTTACCGTGTAAAACCATATCAAAGAATTATCAGGAAAAATTGGACGGAAAGGAAAACCAGAAGGAAAAAGCAATTTGAGCTTTATTTTCAAGATGCACAATTGCGGGATCTTGATTTTTCAGCGATACCTATAAGGGATTTTAATTTTGATTTTGATTTCGGCAGCAAGAGCAGCAGAGCAGCACAAATTTTCCGGCAATTTCAACGGGAGATTATTTCAACAAAGATAGTAGAAAAAAGGACTCTAATGGTTTTATCGCCTGAACCGCAGTATAATCCTGACAAGGAATTGCTAAGCAAAATAAAAGATTATTTTAAAGTAGAGCATATAGTTATAATCTTTCCGGAGTGGTTCCAAAATCTGTTAATATCTCTTACTGACACCGAAGGGCTGAGTAATGGATTAGGAATAATAGGAAATATTGATTTTAAGAAGAAGATAATGACTACTTATTTACCAATATCTGTTTCGTCAAAAGCCTTAGCTCAAATAGAGTTAGGCATGTTCAGAATTAGACTTGACGGCACGGAGTTGCCCTATCTTGAGCCGGAACAATATTAGATTACCGGGAAGGTTAAAAAGGAGAAGAAAAGATAGTGTAATGAATAGAAAAGAGAAAGAAGGGGTGCTGCTGGTAATCCTTTGTGTATTGATGCATGGTGCTCACCCTATTTTGGGCAAGTATGGTGTCTCTTTAGTGCAACCTCTATTTTTTGCCAGTGTCACCAATCTTATTGCCGCAGTGAGTTTAATTTTGATTATCTTGTTTAAAAAAGAGTCACTTCTGCTCTTAATAGATAAGAGATACTTTCTTTCCCTTCTGTCTATCGGATTTTTTGGAACCACCCTCTCCAGTATTGTCTTTTTTTATGGTGTGAGATTAACCAGTGGAATAAATTCGGCAATTTTATTGCAGGCAGAACCGGTCTATTCTCTTGTTATCGGATATCTGCTATTGCAAGAAAAAGTAACCACCAGACAGATAATTTCTACTATAGTAATTATTATAGGAACCGTACTGGTTATTTATCAGGGAACCTCTCGTCTGAATTGGGGCGATATTTTAGTTTTATTAACCCCTCTCTGCTACCAAGTGGGACATTATTTTAGCAAAAGATTGCTAAATCAGACCGAAATAAGCCCTCTTTTTATAGCTGCCGGAAGAACCTTCTATGGCGGGGTGTTCTTATTTATATTAAACCGGTTAGCCGGAACAGGTGACTTTAAGATACTTACTCAACCCAATATTTTTGCTATTTTTATCTTTTACGGAACTGTAGTATATGCCTTAACCTATTTAACATTCTATGCCGCTATAAAACGCATCAATCTTTCTAAAGCCAGTGCCATTATCTCCATTTATCCCGCTATATCAATCGTGTTGGCTAATGTAATTTTAAAAGAAGTACCTGATGTTTATCAGTCAAGTGGATTTTTAATTGTATTGGCCGGTGTATTCTATCTCTCCAATCTCAAAAGCGAATTACGAAAAGATCGTTAACTAAAATTATTTTAATAACATATCTCCCATGTTATATATCTTAAGCAGTTACTAAGAAATTTAAAAAATCTTGAATGTTGTTCTTTACTTAAAAAGCTATAATTACTTAATTCCGTCAGTGTAAAATTTTAGCAGCCATTTCTCGGATTAAGTTTGTCAGTTAGTCAACAAAAAAGACAGACTTACCTCTAGCAGTAACCAAAGAAAAAGAAGAGACATTCTTTTTCTAAAGAGAGGTAAATCTACCGAATGAAAGAACTAAAACTAATTATTATACTGCCATCTTTTGAGCTTGCTATATCGGAAGATAGGCTCAATACAAAGTATTTATAGTTTTCTTTTTGTATTATTATCTATGGTTACATTATGCTAAATTAAGTATAGCTAGGCAAAAAAGGATGGGTTTTGCACAGTCTGCCGCTCCTATGACAGTTTATCTTTATTTGCGGTAGGCTTGCTGGGCGGCAATGATGCCATGCTGTGCTGCTTTATAACCCTGTTCCTGTAAGATATTCTCCAGTGCCGCAAGAAGCAGCATGACATTGTCACGGGAGCAGGAATAGCCCATCAGTCCGATACGCCAAGCTTTACCCTTGAACTTACCCAATCCTCCGCCGATTTCAATACCATAATCGCTGAGTAGTGCTTTTCTGACTTTCACATCATCAATACCCTCCGGGATATAGACTGAGTTTAACTCCGGTAGCCGATACTCAGGAGCTACCACCATCTCTAACCCCATTGCCTCCAGACCTGCCACCAGTGCTTTGGAATGGAGCTTGTGTCTTTTGAAACGTTCTTCCAATCCTTCCTCTAAGACTAAGCGCAGGGCTTCATGCAGGGCATAGGACATGCTGATTGGTGCGGTATGGTGGTAGAATCGCTCTTGACCCCAGTAACTGCCCAGCATCTTCATATCTAAATACCAGCTTTGAATAGGGGTGGTACGCTGAGTCATAACCTCCCGGGCGGCTTCACTAAAGGAGACCGGTGAAAGTCCAGGTGGGCAACTGATACATTTTTGAGTACCGCTATAGATGGCATCGATCTGCCATTTGTCGGTCTCTACTGGTATACCGGCGAGTGAGGTTACCGCATCCACTACGAAGAGTGCTCCGGCTTCTTTTACCAGCCGGGATATCTCTTCTAAAGGTTGTCTTACTCCTGTTGAGGTCTCGGCATGGACTATAGCAAGCAGTTTTACCTTGCCGATATCAGCAAGGACTTTTTTGACTTCATCCGGCTCTACGATGGTGCCCCATTCGGCATTCAGGATTATCGGTTCTGCCCCACAACGCCTGACAATATCTGCCATACGCTCACCAAAGTAACCGTTGATACAGACAACCGCTTTATCACCCGGCTCAAGCAGATTAACCAATACTGCCTCCATACCGGCACTACCGGTACCGGAGATGGCGATAGTCAGTTCATTTTTGGTCTGATAGACCTCTCTTAGCATCTCTCTGGTCTCATTCATTATCTCTAAGAAGTCGGGGTCTAAGTGGCCTACTAAGGGGGTTGCCATGGTCTTTAAGACACGGGGATGGACATCACTGGGACCCGGGCCCATTAAAATTCTTTTTCCGGGGTTTAAATCGGTATAATTTTTCATTATAATTACCTCCAATATCTTTCTTTGAATTTATTACTATCTAATATTTACTATAAATAACTTTAAATTAATATCTTACTAAAAGTTGAATAAAATTCTGTTTCTTTCTCTATTACGGTGATATCCTGTTTACGGGCAATTCCCTTCTGTTCCTCTGTACAATACCCCCAGCCGGCTAAAAAGACCTGCACTCCTAACTCCTTTGATTCCTCCAGATAATTAAGCTGATCATCGATAAAACAGATATTATTAAAATCGGTCCGGTACTGTGCTGCTATGGCTCTCATATGGTCGGATTTACTCCGGCCGTAGTTTTTATCGAATATATCCTCTATTGGCAGTACAAATCCTAAATAATCCTGATGGAAGGCCGGATGAATAGCAGTACCCAAATTAGAAGTAGCAATGACTACTTTCACTCCCTCTTGTAATAGCCGTTTTATTCCGGTTGTGACCCCTTTATAGGCAGGGGATAGGGCAAACCATTTCGTAAAATCTTTCTTTTGCCAGATCTCTTTCTCCTGAAAAAATAGTTCGTGAAAGATTTCGTAGTCTAAATCCAGTTCACTGCGGATTTTTCTAAACTCTTGTTGGTCACGTACCGGTATTTCTTCTTCTATAATCTTAATCATGACCAGAAAATCACAGGAATACTCCACATAGGCACGCAACCGTTGGTATTTCTCCATCTCCCGGTGGTATTCCTTCTTCTTACGCTCCCAATTGTCAAAGGTGAAAATCTCCCCACCAAAATTCTTTTTCACCTCAGAGCCAAAATAACGGCAATAGGCATTGTGGGCGGTGAATAATGATTTTAAAGCACTATCACTGATTACCCCATCATAATCAACAGCTAATATCTTCATTGAGACCCTCTGCTATCATAAAATTTATTCTGCTATCTTACCTATAATTTTAATTGATTTGTGAACCATAGTCTAGTTGGCAGACGAACGATTATTTATAAGGTATCAGGCATAGAAACCTTAACAATTCCTCTCCCGTGTTTTTAAACCCGTGCTCCAGCCCCGGCTCCACAAAGACCACACTGTCTTTTTTAATAGGATAGCTTTTGCCCTCTATCTTGACTTCTCCCTCGCCTTCCAGTACGAATACTTCATGTTCCCAATCATGGGCATGGTAGGGAATGTGACCCTCGGCGTCAATTTCAAACATCCTCATAGCAAAATTTTCGGCATCATCCTTATCGGAAATAAGCCATCTCACTTTCGCACCTTTGGTATCTTCCATTGCCATATCTTCTAAAGGCACTTCCTGATAAGCAGCTACTTTCATCCGCTGATTCCTCCTTTTTCACTTCAAATAATTATTCTTTCACACTTATCACGCATGATTTTCAGCTTTATTCATATATCTCTTGATAGTTGGATAGAAATCCGCTGTTTTTTCTATAACCGGGATGTTCTGCTTATTTGCCTTTCTCTTTTGCTGGGAAGTTGCATAGCTCCAACCGGCGAGCAAGACATTGATTCCTAAAGGACGAGTCTGCACCAGATGCGCCAGCTGGTCATCAACAAAGTAAATCTCTGCAAATTTAGCCCCATAAAAACTGTTCATATACTTAATCTGATTGGATTTATCTTCTCCAAAACTGATATCGAGTATATCCTCTTCTTTGATGGGAATATTATAGTATTGCGGAAGAAAAGCCCGGGCAATGGTGTCACGGAGATTAGAGGTAGCTACCGCCACTTTTACCCCTTCTTGCACAAATTTTTTAATCCCCCCTACTATTTCCGGATAAGCGGGCTCCAGAGCCAACCATTTTTGAAAACTAATCTCCTGTAATCTCTTTCTCTCTCTATAAAATAGTTCGTAAAACTTATCAAATTCAAATTTAACCGTATTGCGGTATTGGTCAAATTCTACCTGAGTAGAGATATAATTTTTTTCTTCGAGCAGTTTTTGTATCAAGCCATAGTCGGTAGCCGCTCTGATATAAGGCCTTAGAGAGCGATAATGGGCAATATCTCGGGCATATTTCTTTTGAATATCAGCCCAGTTTTGAAAAGTAAACTTTTCTCCGCCAAATACTTTGCTATTGTTGTTACCTATCAACTGCAAATAGGCATTATGGCTGACAAAGAGGGCATCCATTTCACTATCTACAATTACCCCGTCATAATCAAGTGCCAATACTTTCATCTAATTTCCCTTTTTACTACTATTGTGCCGCTAATCAGGACAAAAAATCTTCTCTGACGGGATAGAAAATGTCAATTATCTGAGCACCTTCTACCAGAGCATGTACCTCATGGGTCATATTAGAAGGAATAATAGCCCCTTCGCCTGCTTTTAAGACTTGTTCTTTACAGCCGACAATCATTTTTACAGAACCTTTGAGGACATAACAGATCTGCTCATGCGGATGTTCATGTTCCGGCATAATAGTATCTTCGGAACCAAAATCAAACAAGCTCATCATGACATGGTTATGGGCTACTGCCCTAATCTGGGAGTTTTTTAATACCGGTTTTACCTTTAATTCATCTTTTTTAAAAAATTTTACTTCTTCCATATTGGTGTTCTTTACTCCTGATTACCTCTGAAAATAATTTAGTTATGATAAATATTGTATTAATTAGAAAAATATTTTTAAGAACAGCCGAAAACTTGCTCTACTGCCTCCTGCTGAAAGGGGAAGGCCAGGGGAGGCATATCTGCAATATTAAAATATTCAGCCCTTTCTGCATCATCACCGGCACGCAACTCCCCACCAATAATGCCCGCCTCATAGGTGATAATAATTACATGGCCATATAAATCACTCTCATGGTTAAAAATTTTAATAAAATTGTTTACAATGCCCTTTAAACCGGTCTCCTCCTCCAATTCTCTCAATGCCGCCTGAATAGCTGATTCTCCATTATTAATAAATCCACCCGGTAAAGACCATTTTCCTTTCCCCGGCTCTGATTTTCTCTTTACCAATACTATGCGGTCATTCCCATCACTAACCACCACTGCTACACTGGGGAGGGGATTATCATAATAGGTAGTCTGACAATTTTCGCAATACTTCCGAACCTTGCCCTCTTCTTCCATTTGGGTCAACAGGCTGCCGCATTTGGTGCAATACTTTATATTAATCTGTTTCATCCGATTCTCCTCTATCAATATTTTTACTTTGTGGGCTACTTATTTTTACAATTTCAAATCTGCCCCATCTGGGCGAAGCTATAAAAGCATTTTTCTCCTATTATAATATGGTCCAGCACCTTTACCCCTAACATGGCACAGGACTGACACAATCTTTTAGTCAATTCCAGGTCTTGCGGACTGGGGTTGGGGTCACCACTGGGATGGTTGTGTAAAAAGACAATGGCTGCGGCTGATTCTTTAATAACCTCTTTCATCACCTCGCGGGGATGGACGGTGGTCTCATTCAGGCTACCCATAGAAATAAGTACATCACGGATAATCTGGTATCTAATATCAAGCAGTAAAATATGAAATACCTCTTTTTTCTTGTCTTTCATTTTGCTATAGTAGTAATCAACTATATCCTGGGCTTTTTGTATTCTCGTTCCCGGTAAGACCTTCTCCCTTGATAATCTGACTGCCACCTCTAAAGCCGCCCTTATCTGGGCATATTTGGCTTGTCCTATACCTTTTATTTCTTTTATTTCGGCAAAAGAAGCCGTTGCTAAATTCCTGAGGCTGCCGAATTGGGCCAGCAAATCCCGAGCCACTTCCAATGCAGTCTTACCGGAATGGCCCTTGTTAATTATAAGAGCTAATAACTCGGCATCAGTCAAAAATTGAGGACCATGCTGCAATAATCTCTCACGAGGACGTTCGTATTCCGGCCAATCCTTGATGGTATAATTCTTTTTTCCTTTTCTATATTCTATGGTCACTTCTTACTCACTTCACTACCCTTCAGAACAAGAAAATCCTTCCCTTTGTTTTTTCCTTTTTATACGGGCTAAGCGATGATCTAAATCCTTTCGCCACTCTGTTTTCACGCTCCCGGAAATGTTTTCCCGGTTTAACCTATGTAAAGCCTCTTCAACAATACTTTCAGCCTGACCATAGTCCTTCTTTTGGTGTTCATAATATTTTGCCAATTCTTCATAGGGATAGGGCGAAAAATCTCTACTTAAAGAGATAATATCACGCCAGGCGGCCTCTGCTTTGTCCCATTTTAATTGCTTCTTATAGGCAAAGGCACACAATCTTAAGGTTTCCACTGCCTCTTCATCAGAGAGGTCGCATTTTAAGGCTTCCTCATAACATTTGCTGCTATATTGAAAATCCCTATGTCCTTCAAATATTTTACCGATGCTGCATAAGTCTAATGCTGACTTTACCATCTCTAAGGGATCTTCTAATACCTGACCAATCCTGGTAGCGAGAAGCACCAGGGAAATAATGTCCTGCTGATTGTGGGCAAATACCGGTTTAAGGGGCCGGGCATCTTTATCCAGCAGATAGCGAAAATAGACTTGGGGAATAAGATAACCGGGTATATCTCCGTTTCTCCTAATTTTCAAAACTTCCTTCTCAATATTTTGCAGGGTGCAGTCCTGTAGCCTCCTCTTCCATAGTCTGCGAGTGGGGAAGAGTAAATCAAGATGGTGAGAGGTATTCAAGTGAAAGGGCTGCCGCGTCATAATGTAGCGGGTCTGCAATAGAGGGAAATCATAACTTTTCCCATTATAAGTAACCAATATCTTAAAGCCCTGACCAAAAAGCTGGTTAACCCCCCATAAGAGGGCTTCCTCTTCATGGTAGTCCGACATAAAATATTGTCTGATATGGAACTCTTCGCCTCTAAAAAAGCCGAGGCCCAATAAAAAAATATACGTGCCGGAACCTCCCGCCAATCCGGTCGTTTCGGTATCAAAAAAGAGCATCTCTTCTAATTTGAACTCTTCGCCTCTCCTATTAAATTGCGGCAACCAAAGATGCAATCCGGGGGTAAAATAGCGTTGTATGTCGGATAAGGAGTTTTCACCAAAAGAGGTATCCGGGGTAATGATTCTTTCCGCATAGAAACAATTGCCATGCGGTGTCTCAATGGTATTTCCGGGTACAATTTCCGAGACAGATGACTTATTGTTACTTTTTTTAGAAAAAGTATTTTTCTGATTACGGTTATTGCTGATTTGCTGTACTTTTTTCTTCAGACTCTCAATCTGCTCCAGTCGGTCACGTAAGTTCATAATTAACGAATGGCCTCCTTCAGAATGAAGAGTGCACTCTGCTTCCCCTGTTTCCCAACCTGATTAATGGGTCCCACACAGGAAGGACATCCTTCATCGCAGCCGCAATTTTCGATCAAATTACGAGCTGCCGCTAAGATTTTAGAGCGTAACTCAAAAATTTTCTCACTAAAACCAACCCCTCCCGGGTAATTATCATAGATAAAGAGTGTGGGTAAATCGGTAAAAGGAGAGCGAACTTGGGCCACTGCTTTAATATCATTGGGATCACACATTACAAATAAGGGGGCTACATTGACCAGAACATTGGAGAGAGCTAATAAGCCCCCTGCCAGGTCAAAGGCAGCACCGGGGGCAATTTTTCCACCCACTAGCTGGGGAAAGGTTTCCGCTAAAATAAGCCAATAGGCAGTAGTATGCATATCCTCTGCCGGTAAATTAATCTTGCCATAACCCAAATTTTCATGGGTATAGAATTTTACCTTTTTATACATAGTGGAGAGGGTAGTAATAGCTATCTCACCATGCTGATGGTAAACATTTTCTTCCTCATGCAGATTAAAGACATCCATAACTTTAATATCACTCTCTACCTGGGCATCGGTATAATAATTGACCTCCACCTTCTTGGCATAAGCCTTATAATCATCATAATCAAGTTTGGTAATGGTGTATTGTTCACCCTCATGTATATAGATAGCCCCTTCAAATATGGTAGTGTGGACGCTTTCTCGGTCAACCTCTCCGATAACCTTGTCCATTCCCTCCTCTACATCGATAATGGTAAAGTTATCCGGGGAAGCACTGCGCAGACTGATTTCATCAGCCGGATAGGCATCGCTCATCCAGTGCCATTTATTTCGTGAGAAATGAAGAATTCCTTTATCCTCTAGGAATTGCAGTATCTCTTCCAGCTCTTCTGTACCAAATTTTTCCTCCGGGATAAAGGGGAGTTCAAAGGCGGCACATTTGATATGACTGATTAAAATACTCAAATTGTCAGGGTCAATAACGGCACTCTCCGGGGTCTCCTTAAAAAAGTAATCAGGGGAATTGATAATATACTGGTCTAAGGGGATACTGGAGGCAACCAATATAGCCACTGAGGAGTGGGAACGCCGACCGGCGCGACCTGCCTGCTGCCAGGTACTGGTAATGGTACCCGGATAGCCGGCAATGAAGCAGGCATCCAATTGTCCTATATCTACCCCTAATTCTAAGGCATTGGTGCTGACCACACCCTTGATATGGCCCTCTTTAAGCCCTTTTTCAATCTCACGCCTCAGATTGGGCAGATAACCGCCCCGATACCCTCTTACTAAGTCGCGGTCTTGTCCCAATTTTTCAAAATAATCTTTCAGATAACTGGTCAAAAGCTCGGTGGCCAGACGGCTGCGGGCAAAAACGATAGTCTGTATATCGTGATTTAGAAATTTACTGACCAGGCGCGATGTTTCTTTAATCAAGCTTTTCCTTATACCGAGTTCTCTGTTGATTACCGGTGGATTATAAAAGAGAAAATATTTTTCTCCGCTGGGCGCCCCATTGTTATTAATCAGGGTAAATTTTTCTCCGGTAATTCTTTCCGCCAACTCCTGAGGATTGGCGATAGTGGCTGAACAGCAGATAAACTGCGGCTTAGAACCATAAAATTCACAGATTCGTTTTAAACGGCGCAATACATTAGCCATGTGGCTGCCGAACACACCACGATAGATATGTATCTCATCTATGACAATATATTTCAAATTTTGAAACAATCTATGCCACTTAGTATGGTGGGGCAATATACCGGTATGCAGCATATCAGGATTAGTGACAATGATGTTCCCCTGATTACGGATAGCCGAACGAGCTGATACCGGGGTATCTCCGTCATAGGTGTGGGTACCGATAGATTTATCCAGGGCTTCTACCAACCGATATAGTTCTCTCAGTTGGTCCTGAGCCAGAGCTTTAGTGGGAAAAAGATAGATTGCCCGGCTCTCCGGCTCTCTGATAACCCTATTCAATACCGGCAAATTATAGCAAAGTGTTTTACCGGAAGCAGTAGGGGTAACCACCACCGCATTTTGCCCCTCTTGGATAGCATTTAAGGCACTCACTTGATGTGAATAGAGCCTGGTTATGCCATCCTCTTTTAAACGGTTAATCAGTTCCGGCTTCAGCCAGCCCGGGTAATCGGCTAACTTGGCTTCCTGTGCCGGCAGATACTCCAGCGCAGTCAGGTATGGACGGATAGTATAATCCTGTTCCAGTTCCTGAATGATGGATTTAACATCACATTTCATTTTGCTGCTCCCTTATTTCAAGTAAATCATAAATTCTACTATAAATTAATATCGCTACCAGTATACCATACCTGATGAAAAAACATGTATGAGCGAAATGCCAAGAGCTGCAAGCTTTTCATCGTTGACTTTAAGTTTTTTATTTATTATTAGGAATAAAGGAATAGGGTATGTTTGAAGTAGAGAAGACTTTCAATGTAACCCCGGACCGAATGCGAGGAAACAAGTATTCGAATAATTCTATTTTAAAAACAATCCTAATAAGTTAATTTTAATTTTTTTAAGAGTTCTACAAAAGGAATGGGTGTTAAGGAGATAAAAATAACTACCAGCCATTGGACAGCAGTAAGTGCTGTTACTTGAAAAACAGATTGTAAAAAAGGTATCAACATAACACCCAACTGTAAAAAAGCAGAGGCAATGATAGCCAGCACTAAATAACGGTTACTAAAAATACCTAAACTGAAGATAGAAAATTTATTGGAGCGAGAGTTGAGGGAGTGAGCCAGTTGACTCAAACTCAAAGCACCAAAAGCCATAGTTTCACCAACCGCTAAAGAATACCGGCTATAGCCATAATAAAAAGCAATCAGGGTTATTGATCCAATAAAAACCCCTTGAGAGAAAATATTAAAGCCCATCTTGCCTGAAAAGAAACCTTCCTTGGGATTACGGGGGTGTTGACTCATCACATCCCGTTCTGCCGGGTCTAGCCCTAAAGCCAAAGCAGCTAAACCATCGGTCACCAGATTGACCCAGAGAATTTGAATAGGCAAGAGCGGACGTGGCCAGCCGATCAGGATAGCCACAAATATGGTTAAAATTTCTCCTAAATTGCAAGATAGTAAATAATTAATAAATTTTCTGATATTCTGATAAATCTTTCGGCCTTCTTCTATGGCTCGCACGATAGAGTAAAAATTATCATCAGTTAAAACCATATCCGCTGCCTCTTTAGCTACATCGGTCCCGGTGATGCCCATAGCCACCCCGATATCCGCCTCTTTCAGTGCCGGTGCGTCATTGGCACCATCCCCGGTCATGGCTACCACCTGTCCGTTCTTTTGCAGAGCTTGAACAATCCTCATCTTGTGACGTGGCGATACCCGGGCAAAAATTGCAGTCTGTCCTACCACCTGTTCCAATTCCTCTTGAGACATCTGTTCTAATTCTATGCCGGTAATTATTTTATCCTGGGGATAATATATGCCTATCTTCTCAGCAATCGCCTGGGCGGTTAGGGCAAAATCACCGGTTATGATAACGGGGCGAATTCCTGCCTGACGGCAAGTCTGCACCGCCTCAACCGCCTCTTTGCGGGGCGGGTCAATCATAGCAGCCAGCCCTAAAAAGGTTAACCCATTTTCCAACCGGTCAGGATCCAATTTTTTATTCTTATCTATTCCTTCCAACTCTTGAGGGCTTATACGCCGGTAAGCAACCGCCAAAACACGCAATGCCATGGCTGCTAATTCATTATTCCGTGCTATAATCTTTTCCCTAAAGCCATCAGATACAGTTAGTTCTTGTCCATCATTTCTAAAGGTAACACTGCGCTCTATAATACTTTCCGAGGCTCCTTTGGTAAACAGCATATAATCCCCTGCCGGTGTGCGGTGAATGGTGGACATTCTCTTCCGTTCAGCATCAAAAAGTACCTCCCTGACGCGGGGGTATTCTTTTTCCAATCCTTCCTTCTGATAACCTGCTTTGGCAGCAGCTACCACCAATGCTCCTTCAGTGGGATCACCGATAATCTCCCATTGCCGGTCATCTTCGTTCTTTCTTAAATAGGAATTGTTACAAAGTGCGGCGGCTTTTAATAAGAGAGATAGGGTTTCATAATCACGAGGACTAATAATGTGCACACCTTCCAGAAAATGTCCGGCAGGTTGATATCCTACACCTTCCACCTCAATCTCTCGTTCCGGCAAAACCAGTCTTTGTACTGTCATCTGGTTTTGAGTCAATGTTCCGGTCTTATCAGAGCAGATTACAGTCGTGGCACCTAAGGTTTCTACTGCCGGCAGACGTCTGATAATGGCATTTTTCTTAATCATCTGTTGTACGCCTAAAGCAAGCACTATAGTGACAACCGCCGGTAACCCTTCCGGAACTGCGGCAACCGCCAGGGAAATACCGGTAAGGAACATATCAAAAAAGGGAATTCCCCGCCAGTAGCCTAATAAAACAACAACTATTACTATTGCCAGGATAATTATTCCTAAGTTTTTTCCAACCTGGTTCAGCTTTTTTTGCAGAGGCGTTAACTCTCTTTGTTGTTCCTGCAACATCCCGGCAATTTGGCCGATTTCAGTATTCATACCGGTGCCAACTACTATTCCCTTGCCACGACCGGTTACTATCGTAGTGCCCGTATAAGCCATATTGAAACGGTCGCCCAACGACACCTCTCCCTGACTGGTCAGCTCCCGATCATTCTTTTCTACCGGTTCTGATTCTCCGGTCAATACCGCTTCTTGAATACCTAATTCAGTAACTTCAAATAGGCGTAGGTCAGCAGGAATCCGCTCACCTGCCTCTAAAAATACTATATCTCCGGGCACTAATTGAGTAGATTTTATTTTTTTCTGTCTTCCTCCCCTTAATACCAGGGCTTCCGGAACGGTCATCTTTTTTAAGGCATCGAGGGATTTCTCTGCTTTAAACTCCTGTACTACGCTCAAGGTAGCATTTAAAATTACAATGATACCGATAATAATCGCATCAGTCACCTCTCCCAATAACACAGAAATAGCGGCAGAGACTAATAAGATTATAATCAAAACATCGCTAAACTGGTCTAAGAACATCTGCCAGATAGTCCTTTTTCTACCCTCTTGCAATTGGTTCGGCCCGATTTTCTCCAACCGCAGCTCAGCCTCAGCAGGCGTTAGCCCCACCTGTAAAGAGGTTTTTAAATCCTGCTCGACCTCTGGCACTGTCTTTAAATAATATTTAACTGGTACTTGCTCTATTTTTTCATTCATCGGTTAAATTTAACACCTCGCCGAACTAACATTATAATTTTACTCAAAATACTTTTTAAGTAGGGGTATATTTTTCAGTTCCTGTATGCATCCACCAAAGCTCTTGCCCTTATCGGATAAGCTTGTTAAAAGGCTGCTGTGTATTTTTAGAGTTTGGCGGCAGTGCTCTCGGTAAAATTGTTTACCTTCCCCAGAAAGGGCAACCAGCACCTCCGCCTATCCTGTTGGGCACGGCACCTTTGCAGCAATCCCCGTTTAATCAGGCAGTCTACCATACTGGTCATAGTATTGGGGACAACTCGAATTAATTGAGAGGGCTTGCCCATAGATACAAATGTTTCTTGCCTAAATATTCGATAATAAAGTGTTTACAAATGCTTAAAGTTGGACCTTCCTTGCTACAAGAACACCGGGCAACATGTAGCCGGAGCATTTCCATTAATTTAAGAAGGGGCTCTCCATGTTACTGGCGGCCTTTCCCCCCGGCTTTACTTCCCTGCCCATTCTCATAAGCAAGAAATAGCCCTATCGTACGAATATCGTATATTGTAATTTTTGTTCTATCAATATGGTAGGAACCTGCACTCGGAAAGTCAAGATAATGCCAACGAAAAAAGATAATACACCTTAAAAATTTGTTCCTGCCAATTTTTCTTAGTTGTTTTAGTTCTCTTCTTAAAAATCTAAAATAATCTCAGCTAGCTTCAAAGCTGGATCCTATCGGAAAATGCCAGAGATTGATAAACAGGTTGGCCAGAAGGCCTATGCCTGAACCATCTGTTCTTTTATGCCGCTTTATTTTCGCTATTTACTTTTCAAAGGATTTATCAAGTTAAATTTACTGCTTAGGTTGAATATTTTTTATTGAATTGGCAGAGTATTTTGGGTGATAAAGAGATTATTGATTTAAAAAAATAGTTGATTTAAATTGTTTTATTTACATTCCTATTTTTGCTTATTAATTTAATTAGCCAGCCCATTCGCAATATCATCAAACAAATATGAAAACTCTTGGACCATGATCTGAAAGAGCTCTTTTCCTGTGCTTTTTAAAGCTGCCCTAGGCTCTCCAATAACTCCAATATCGCTATAATGAGAAAAAGGCCTATACTGGTGTATTCTTTTGTTTGTGAACATGCCGGGCTGAAAATATTTTTTAGCTTCTATTATTCCCCCCATTAAATTTTCAGTATCAACAAGGTCGGGAGACAGGTAAAGTTGCAATGAAGTTTCTAGCTCCCCGGCATGCCCCATTCCTCCTTTTTGTGACCTTTGAGCTTTTTGGATAATTTCTGAAAAATAATTATAGTATGTTACGAGTATAGGGTAAATATTATGACTTGCTCCTAATTCATCAACCACTGTTCTTAAAATTCCGACATTCCCCCCATGGCTATTTATAATTAGAATATTCTTTATTTTATGAGCATCTAGACTCACACAAATATCCAAAACGAAGTTGCTAAAAGTTGCCTGTCTTAAGGTTATGCTGCCGCAAAAATCCATGTGATGAGGCGAATAACCAACCCAAATAGGTGGTAAAATTAACACTTTTTCCTTTGCTAGCAAAGCTGCTTCCTCTATTAAACGATATCCGATTGTTGTATCTGTTTCCAAGGGCAGATGAAAACCGTGCTGTTCACAAGAGCCTACGGCAATAACAACTACTGTTTTATCGTCAATATAAGACTTCAGTTCATTAGATTTAAATTTAACCCAATAAATATTTTTGTTTTTCATGATACGATAATTACTCCTTCTTACAGTTTTATTTGTACTAATTTTAAATAGTGTCTACGCTTTAGTCTAAACTAATCTAAAAAAATTGGCCATGCATGTTCACTTTCCTATAGAATATTTATAACCGAAAGGATTAGCATAGGAGGAGCAGAAGCACACTTGACCAAAATCTAACCGTATTATCATTTTAATTACAGCGTACTTGGACACGGATATAAAAGAATGTAAGCTGCTTAGCCTATACAGGTCGCCTACTTGCTATGGTTTATCAATAAATTTACTTGAATTTATTTTTATAATGATGTTTTCTATTAAATTTTGTCCAATTTCCTGGTTTAATATATTGATAATTTCACCTTTTCTAATAACTATTTCGCTTGCCCAGATATGGTTTTTAACCATTAAAAAAAGATTATTATTCTGAATTTTCAGTGGTTTGGTATTTAGGGCAATTTCAGGAGGAAGAATATCTTCCCAAGAATCAAAAAAATTGTAACCATCGACTCTCTGTGTCCAATTGCGCGATTTAAAAAATGATTGGACAATCTCATTGATATGTCTTGGTTCCTTACTCTCCATCATTCTGCATTGTCCCGTCCTTTATTCGGAATATTTTTGAGGAGGAATTAATATTATATTGTGTCAAGTCTTCTATATCTATACTGGTAATAAAAGTTTGCAGAGGCCTTTCTTTGATTATTTTCATTAAAAATAATCTTCTTTCTGAATCAAGCTCTGATAAGACATCATCTAGCAGCAAGGGGGGGTACTCACGGTCTTTCTCCTTCAATAGTTCCAATTCGGCCATTTTCAGAGCTAACACTGCGGTGCGCTGCTGCCCCTGGGAACCATAAATACCTAAATCCACTAAATTGTTCATAATAAAGTAATCATCTCGATGGGGACCGACAGTGGTTACTTTAAGTCTTAAATCTTGTTCTTTGGCCTGGCTGAGTTTCTGTTCAAAAATATTTCCTATCTCCTCATTATCTTCTGAAAAAGATGTTAAAATATTACTGTTATATTTTAGTTTTAAAACTTCCTGGTTTTTAGTCATCAATTGATGTATGATTTTAACTTTTTGATTCATTATTTGTAAGGTTTTCACCCTATACCGGATAATCATGCTTCCTATTTCTACTATTTTCTGGTCCCAGACAGTTAAGTGTTGCTCTAAATTGCTTTTACTTTCTATGCTCTTTAACAACATATTTCTCTGGAATAGTACGCGGCTATAGTCCCTTAGGTAGCGTTCATAGATAGGATTAAGATTAATAATCACCTCATCCAAAAATTTTCTTCTAACAGAGGGAGAGCTTTTAATGATTTGCAGGTCTTCTGGTGTAAATATTACCGGGGTGAATCTTTTGGTGAGCCAGGATTTTTGCCGGTATTTTTTATTTACTTTGATAATTTTTTTGGCTTTTTTAGGCAGGGAATTTATCCGGTCAATGTCTTGGAGTAGAATATTAATTTGAAATTTTTCTTTATTTTTACTTACTTCCCCTAAAATATAACTTTCTTTTTCAGACCAGTTTATTAAATTGGAATCCTCTTTGGCTCGGTAACTATTTCCTCTTAGTAAGGTATAAATCGATTCAATAACATTTGTTTTACCTTGGGCATTATCGCCTATGAAAATGTTTAAGGAGCTATGAAAATTAAAAGAAGCATCTTTAAAATTTCTAAAATTAATTAATCTAATCTTATCAACATTCAAATAATTTTTCCTTCCTGTATTATCCTCACCTACGCCCTTATAGGAGTGTTGTCCTCACTGGATTAACTCATTCTTACCGGCATCAAAACATAGCTATATTGTTCTTCTTTAGCAACTGGATTAATCATAGCAGGATTTAGATTTTCATTTAATTTTATCTCAGTCTGATCTGTTTTAATAATTCTTAAAACATCATTTATATAACGGGAATTGAAGGATATCTCAATATATTCCCCATCTATTAAGCAGGGAATCTGTTCACTGGCATCCCCTATATCCGGTGTGTTTACCTTTAAAATTAATTCTCCCCTATTTTCTCCTACCTGCTGAGAATAAATATGTGTTTCTAATCTGATAGTATTAATATCTTCTGTAACAAATAAACTGATTCTTTCCATTCTTTGTCTAAATTCTTCGGTATCTATTTTAATAGTAGTTTTAAATTGTTGAGGTATTATTTGGTGGTAATCAGGATATTGGCCATCGATAATGCGGGAAAATAACCTAATTCTATTCTTTTCCCCTTCCGAATTTAAAGTAAAAATAACCTGTTTTTCACCTAAATCTATTTCCACTATATTGTCATCCTCAAAGCTGAGTAATTTAAATAATTCAGATAGTGCTCTCTGGGGAATAATAACTTCAAATTGGCTGTCTGTATCAATCCTATTCTTACCGGTTAATTTAATTTTTTTTAAGGCCAGACGGTGGCTGTCGGTTGCTACAATCTCTATTCCTTTTTCTACATTTTTAAATAAAATACCATTTAGAAAAGATCTGCTCTCATCCCTAGAAGAAGCAAATACCACCTCTTGTATGGTCTCTTTTAATATTTTCTGTGTTAGTTTAATCTTTACTCTGCTTTGAACATCAGGAAATGGTGAAAAATCTTCAGCAGAAAACCCTAATATTTTATAGTTAGACATATCTTCTTCTTTAATATGAATTATATTATTTTTATCTACCTCAATCTCTATATTACCTTCCGGAAATTTTCTGATTAAATCGCTGAAAATTTTATTGGGAATAACTACCGCACCATGTTCTATAATCTGTGCGGAAATATAACAATCAATTCCTATTTCTAAATCGGTTGAAAATAAGTGAATTTTATTATCTTTAGTCACTTCAAAAAGAATACCGTTATATATAGGTAAACCAAGTTTGGTAGAAATGGCCTTCTGTACTATTTGAGTTCCGTTTTCTAAACTTTTTTGAGAACAGATAACTTTCATTTTTTTTCTCCCATTCTTTATAGTTTGCTTAATATTTTTGAAATATATTAAATATAAGAATAAGTAGTATTAGTAGTAATAATGTTAATAAAGTGAATAAATATTTTAATCTCATCTAATTTAACAGTTAAATATGTGGATATTATTCTTAATAATTATATCTTTTATTAACAATA